>Ga0302292_1000996_pt1 | contig 18966 bp, 15 predicted proteins | sample III_Fen_N2_1_FD_194553 | JGI IMG/M metagenome (GOLD analysis project Ga0302292, IMG submission 194553) | Peat permafrost microbial communities from Stordalen Mire near Abisko, Sweden - III_Fen_N2_1 | ecosystem: Environmental > Terrestrial > Soil > Wetlands > Permafrost | place: Sweden: Abisko...
GAACCTTATTTCAGCAATAATGAAGATTTGTTCTCCAAAGCAGTGAGGCAGATAAAAACAAACACAACAAGTCTGGATTTCCAGCGAAAACTTTTAGCATCCGCAACGAACCTATTGGATGTAATAAATACCTTAAAACCCTTTACATTGAAAAACAATAAAATTGTTTTTATCGGATCCGAAAATTCACTCTTTTTTCAGGATGGCGCATTGCTGATTGTTGATGGAGTGCAGAGTGGTACCGATGTTTCTAGTATCTCAGGTTTTTCGCCCCTTGAAGTTGATCACATCAATATATCGACTAACTCGGCAGATGTTCACCGCTATACCGGTTTAAATTCTGTTGGAGTTATTGAAATCTTTATGAAAAACGGGAAAATTGCAGCCCCAATAGACCACAAGGAATCCGCGAATAAATACGATGGAGGATATCGTGTTCCTAATAAATTTCCGTTAGAAACAACCAATCAGAAACAAGACACAAGGACCACATTGCTTTGGATTCCCGAGCAAAAAGTTGATGAGTCTGGGGTCAGCGAATTTACGGTTACAGCCGGGAAGGTAATTTCCGATTTCAATATCGAGGTACAGGGAATTTCATCAAATGGCATTGCCGGAAGCGGGAGTGCGGGTTTTAACGTAACCAAATAAAAAATAAGGGATTCCATCTTTCAAAAAGAGATGGAATCTTTTTTCACAACTTCGGCTCCGGGTATTTTAATATTGATTGAATAACTCCACCTTCCGCATTTTTCGGGAAAATACTTGGCTGATTCTTGTGACTGACAAAAGAATGGAGACAGCAGGAAAAGCAGAATTAGAAAATGAACGGCTTTTAGCATGATTACTTTTTTATTTTGTTTGAATTTGCACGTCAATACTTGGTTTTTACCGAGTCAATAGTTACTGTTTTTGCAGAATTAGTTACCTCCAACCCGGCTTTCATCGACTCTGGACATGCTTTAAACTCTTCAGAAAATGTCTTTCCTGCCTGATCGTACGATTTGGTTTGCCCAATCAATCCGTTGATCCGGGGAGCTGCCTTCGCGGCAGCAACTTTGAATCCTTCTTCCCCAGTTGTGACTGCTTCTATAAGAGAATCAGTAACGGCTTTCCAGTCATTAAGTGTTATCATGTAATTGGTTAACGGACCTTTGCTGAAGGAATCGACACATTTTCCCAGGTTTTCCATTCCGGTCTGCAAGGCTGAAAATCCTTTCCCGCTGACCCCGATTCCTTGTGAGCTGTTGCAGCCACATTCGGAAGCTGGACTATATGGCAGTCCGACTTGTCTCGGCGGGCTGGTTGGAGACGGAGGTGAAATGGGCGGTTCTTCGGTTGTGGGTTCTTTAGTCGTTCTCTCATCAGTTGTTGGATCCTGAACAGGAGGTGTTTCAGTTTTTGTAGTAGGCTCAGTTGGGTTCGGTGTTGGCTCAGTTTTCGGAACGTCCTGCTTTTGCGGTTCCGTTTTTTCTCCCTTGCATTTTTCCTGAATACGAATGATTTGGTCCAAATCTTTGTAAGCCTTCTCAAAACTCTTCATTACGTCTTTTAACTCTGATTCATGGAGAATTATCTGTCCGAGATTGTTGGCGAACTTTTTGGCAGCTTCATGAACACCCATTACTCCCACAAAAGCTTTTGTCGCACCCGTCGTCATTGCTTTTAAAGTAGCCATGGCGGTTCTTTCAGCAAATTCTCCCTTGGTCGCACTGGCGATCATTTCCGAAACAGATTCGCCTGCTTCGGCTATTTCAACGGCAGTTTCTACGACCCCATGCGTCTCACCGCTTCCGATTATCGTAAGAGCTGACTTTGCAAGTAACTCAACCGTCGATTCAACAATTTCATCCCTGGCCTTTTCAAATTCCTCCGAATTGGCAACTTTCTGCAACCTCTCGTTGGCCTCCTTCAGGTTTTCCATGCCTTTCTCTCTCATCTTCTCAAGAGCCTCAACAGTCTCCTTGTCACAGTTGACAATCTCCACTTCTACTGTCGGGCCGGTGATATTCCCACAGTTTGTTTTTGCCTGAAAGGTGGTTTTTCCTATACGGGAACCGGTCAACTCAACTGCTCCTGATTGTCCGACGGCCGAAAGAACGGATTGATCAGCAGCGACGTAATCGACCAGTTCTTCTATATTCGATGGCTGGGCAGAAACCGGAATTTTAAGTATGCCTGAAAGTTTATTCCCATAAATATCGTAAAATACAATCTGAGGAATTTCCTGACCATCGTTGTAATTTTCGATTTTAACGCAGGAAGCAGGCTGTGATGTTTGATTCGTCTTTCCCTCAGTGCTGGTATATTCCACATACAGCGTACCTTTTCCGGGAGTTGACCCTGACAGGTTGGCCGATGATTCACCATCAGCCTGAACGGAAAGCAGGTTTTCGGGCTCCACCCAAAACCGGAATTTTCCACCTTCAGGTTTTCCGGTTGCGATGACGTTGCTTTTTTCTTCTGTTCCGAGTTCCGAACATCCATAAAGAGTGACCACAGGTTTGTCTGATTCCTTATAAGGGCTGATGGTAACTTCCATTGAACTTTCCTTAGTTATAAATTCATGACCATCAACAGTATGTATTTCCTTATTTTCACTCGTTTTCCAGCTTGCCTGATAACCCGTTGCTGTTTTCGTAATCGTACAATTCTTGTCGGTAGATAAATCGCAACCTGCGGAACAGGGAATATTGTAGTGATCAATATTACCGCCATAATCTTTCCATTCGTCGTAAAACTGTCGTCCTTTATCCGACCCCACACCATTAATATTGATACTGATGCCAATACTTTTATAATCATTGGAGTAATAGAACTGAATACCCGCTCCGGCAGCAGAACCGGAGACGTTAATATCTCTATTATCAGCGCTTATCATTGTGCCATCAATGGTTTCAAGGTATTTTGAAGATTCAGAGTGTGATCCTCCTCCTGAAACAGTAATAATTTTGGGTTCATTAGGATCTCCATCGAACTGGAATTGATTGACAGGGTCAACTGCCATATTTTCGATGACAGCCGTAAATTCACCACTAGACACCGTTTTTATTGTACGATGTTTTTCTTTATCCCATTTTTTATTTCCAGCCATAAAAGTTATAAGCGTGTCTTGTTGCGAGGTATAGCTTTCAGTTACTTTAGCCGTGAGTAACCATAATCCCTGATTTTCAGTTTTTGTGGAGTCTTTGGTATATACTTCGTTCCTTTCAATGGTAGTAATAAAGACAGACTTTCCCGAACGGGGAATCACGCTAAATGAAGGCAGATACGTGATAAGCAGCAAAAGAAATAGAGTTAAGTTCTTCATAGCATGTTGCCTGAAATTATTTTTTCTGAATCAGTTCTCCCAATATTTCGACAGGTAGGGCATTCAAGAACAATCCCACGTAATCAATCAGTCCGTCATTGTTCCTTTTAAATAGTTCCAGTTCTGATTTGTTTGCAGTCCTGTAATCCATCGAAATATACTGCACAGCTGATGTTGGCAAAGCCCGATCCCAACTGGATGGGTTAAACTTCATTACCTGTCTACCTTCGCCGTGTGCATTGATTGTTGAGATTCCGGATTGAGAACTTGAATATGCCGGATGACTTAATTCTTCTGTTGTGAAATTCTCAAATTCCTTTTTCATTCTGTTGTACAGGTCAGGACGAATTACCCGATCAGGCTTGAAATTCAATTTGGCCCATTCGGCGAGTGTCTTTTCATAATTGATACTGTCAATATCTTGTTTAATTTTGTAGTAGGCCAGTTTGGCTTCCATTATTTCTTTTACGGTTACCGGAATCCAGATGTCAGGTCGATCAGGGTTAAAAACCAGCAAAGTGCCATTAAACCAAGTTCCGGGATTAGGTGCGTATAATCTGACGCCTGGAGCAATTTCTTTTATTAACGGTGCAATAGTGTAATATTTCTTGAGATTTTCGAGCGCATTTTCAAGTGGTTGCCTCAAGTTGGGCGGGTAGCCAGTTATAAAACCTGTTTCTGTGAATTGGTTGCTAATCAAACCGATTGGATTATTAATAAGGAATTCGATACCATGGGCAGTGTTGCCCGTTGCTGTATGCGGCACTCCATTTTCAAGGTAAAAATCATGAAATGCAAAATAAATGGAACTTTGGATTCTGAAGTCGTCCTTTGTTGCCACTTGATTGCACAAATTTCCGGATAAGGTAACCAAAGCATCGAACCCGGTTGGCTGATTGATTCCGGAGTCTTTCTGCCGAACCCATTCAGTGATTGCTGTCAGCTTGTTCAAGAGCACGGCAATATCCATTCCGGAACATTTATTAAGCTTGTTTTGAAGAACAAACTTTCCGGGTTTTTCGGGTTGGAATTGAGTAGATTGGGCAAGCGATAAACGAATGGAAATAATGAACGCCATTAAAACCAACAAAAAAATATAGCTGAATCTTCGAATCATAGCAACGAAAGATGAGTTTACTATTGCCTATTTATCCTTTTGGGTCAAAGAGAAATCGATGGTAATGGTCTGTTTTTCTTTGGTCGCCGGATCTTTTACTTCTTTGGTGTCCTTTTGCTTTAAAACTTTATCGGTTGTTTTACCCTGGTAAGGTCCAAAGATGATTTTCAACGGAATTTTTATTTCCCGTGGAACTACTTTCGTTTCCTGAGGCATGTTGTCGCAGGTTCCTTCGGCTTTTGTCACCGCTTTTTCTTCACCTGTTATTGGTTGCGAAGTACCTTTTGCAATGACAAAATACTTGTCGTTTTCCAGAAATTCAAGTTCAACCCGTGTATCATCCTGCGGTTTTCCATCCCGGGAACTTTCGTGAGAGATTCCACTGCCTTTCACTTTCATTGACCTTGTTTCTGTATAGGTACGACCCCCTTCCCTCTTTGACTTGCATTTGTAGCATGCATTTTCTTCGGTTACTTTCGATTCTTCATTCGTGTAAAAGGTCATGGTTCCATCAGTCCAGGGTATACCTTTTCGTTCGAGTTTCCAATCACTAAGCGTCTGATTTTTTATAATCATTTCTTTGCGGTACTGCTGGTCCGAACCATTGCAATAAACACCATACTCCTCGGTATTGGTCGAATCAATCGTTGAGTTGATGGTGATTGAAACAGGGCCGCTGAAAGAACAGATTTCGTATTGGCCGAGTTCGTCAATCAATTTATTTGAAATCTGCTTGCAGGCAGCCGCAAAACCGGCATAGTCCATTACCGTTGTATAACTGACATTTGTCGCAGCCATTATGTTCATTTTATTCTTATAGTCAATACATTTTGCAGTCAGATATAACAAACTTTGGTTGGTTTCAACCATGGAGAGTTGAACCATATAATTGCATTTTAAATAGGAACAGACACTAAAATCGGCATCTCCTCCATTAAGTTGGTACTCTTTTTCCCATTGCAATCTGTTAAGCAAACTGAAATTTGCATTTACTGTGGCGCAGTGAAAAGCTTCGGAAAGGTCTGTTGCCACGAGCCTTTCAAAATTCATGACATATTTTGAGGCTTCGTCACCCTCTGCTTTAGTGCATTTAACAAAGAAGCCCGGCTTTTGCGCGAACAATGAGGATAAGCTTGTAATCAGAACAATTGCAATAATAAAATAGATTCGTTTCATTGTCGTGTGATTTTACATTCGGGCAATGTCTTTTGTATCAGGGAAATTTCATTTTCGGATAGCTTTGTCATGGAAATCCCCAATTCTTTGAGGTTTTTCAGAATACCTACCGTTGGCAGTAGTGTGTTTATCGGATTACCCTGTATCTGCAAAGATGAAAGACCTGCAAGCTGCCTTACAGAACCCGGAAGGCTGCCCAGACCATTGTTATATACCGCAAGTGTTTTAAGTTTCGGGAAATCACCAACTGCCGATGGAAGGCTTGATAACGATGGTCCAAAGTTGATGATATATAGGTCCTCAAGTTTATAACCCATGGCATTTTTTAATATCTGTAACAGATTAGGATTTACCACAGGTTTTTCGGTAGTAATAATGAGGGTTTTAATTCCTTTGTACATTGGCATCTGATCGATTATGACCTGCACCTGAGGCAACGACAGGTTAATGAGAAGGTAGGACATTGAGTTCAGCCATTCCGGATTTTTTACCGTAGGATTCTCGTCTTCTTTATACTCCTCAACAATCTCTTTTCTCAAGGGTCCTGCCAAATCCCAGGTGCCCCCTTCTCGTACAATTTTCATCATCTGGCTCCACAATTTATTGCTGTAATCATCCATTTCCTGCTGAATTTTGTCTTTTTCTTCAGGTTTAATACCGCTATTTCTCTGGGTTTGCTGATCCGGAGGTTTGCTGGCACGAATAGCTTGTGTAAGTTTTGCAGACAATGCCTCAATCTTTGTATTAGCTTCCTTTGCTGCCGCAGGATCGCCCCAGTTGGTTGATTTCCTTATAGCCGACATTTGCTGTTTAATCTGTGCAGCCTCATTGTTGGTATTTTGTGCCAGCAATATCATATTTGTCAGGAGGAAAACGAGTAAAAGAAAGATGTGTTTCATAAATGACAATTTTAGCCGATCGTCCAGTCTTCAGGTCCGTATAGGTTATACTTGTATGCATCCAATAACTGTTTTACATAACCAGAAACATTGCCCAGGCCAAATTCACCGGGTTCAGGACTGATATCCACTCCAGTTTGCATTTTAGTCACCTCGTTTGATAATTTTTCAAGACGATAATAAGCCGACATGGATGATTGGATAAACGATTTGTATTCAGCAAGGACTTTAATATACCTGGGGCTTTGTAAATTGCAGTAGCTTGTTTTTGCTGCCACCAATTTGCTTCTGAGCTCAATTAATTTTTGATCTGTTCTGGTTGTTTTGGAATATTCTTCGCGAATCTCATTTCTAATGCCTTCAATTTTTGCTAATATTTTACTCCCATCCTCGTTTTCATCTATTTCCGAAAACTTTTTCATGTATCTGTTCTGTTGTGCATTAAGACTGTCGCTGAGTTGTTTCTGACTTTTCAGGAGATTAAATTTTTGCATTTCTTTTACATTCTGATCTTGGTATTTTTTGGGGTCAGCCGACACTTCAGCCTGTTTTTCTGTAGCATAAGCAGTTGCCCATGCTTTTTGCCCGGCTTTGTCCATCTTTTTCAGGTTTTCGACTTCTCCCATCGAAATATTCATGCTTTGTTGCATCATCTGATCAGCCAAAGCTTTTTTTTGTGCATCGTAGGCTTTCTTCTGATCTCCTGTGGCTCCTTTGCTTTGTTTTTCGAGAGCTTGAAGTTGCTGTATCAGTTCCGGCGATACTCCTGTTTGTTTCATTGCATTATTCATCATCTTCGGCTTGGCGGCCCCAGCTTTTGCATCATTATTTTTATGCCGCCGCTCAAGTTCGGTTTTAAGCTGTTCACTAATTTCATTAACCTTCGAGAGAAATTCGTCCTTGCTTTTAGTTTCCTCACTACAGATATCTATGGGAACTGATGGGAGCTTGCTCAAATAAGCTTCAGGCCTTACCTGGGCATTAGCATAGATCATTACGATCGTCAGCAGAAAAACTAAATATATTGTTTTCATATCTGTTTCATTTTTATTGATTTAATAAATCTAATTGCTGCCTCCCGTTTTAGGGTCAACCTTCTGTACTGTATTCTGGCTGTTTTTTGGTGGATCGGTGGCTGTAGCTGTTTTAAAATTCAATTCATTCCCGTAAAAAACCACCGAACCACTTTTGGCATAGGCTCGAACATAATAAGTTGTAGCAGGTTTTAATCCGCCCATAATAGAAATTCCAGTATTCGCAGGATTGCCTGGTGCCATCGATTTTTTGCTGCTAATGGTTGGTGTCGGTTGTTCCGAAAAACAAACTCCTTTCTCATTTATTGGCGAGCCTTGAACGGTGAAACTGCATCTGGCCTGGTTTGATTTTATTTCGGTAACCCTGACTGCGCTAACAGTTAGTTTTACTTGCTGCGTAAAAGAGGAACTTGGTTTTATAGTGGTTGCTGCTGGCAGTATCATAGCAAAGGACATTAAACTAAAAAGTACGGAGATTTGATAAAAGGTTTTCATATTAGGCTATTTAAATTGAATTTTTTAGTTGAGTAATTGGAAAGAAAAAGGCAGACTTATTTCCTTAAAGTCTGCCCTTTTGAAAAGAGTTTACAGTTTGATAAATTCCACCCTTCGATTGAGAGCCTTGTTAACAGGAGTGTCGTTAGGGGCAACAGGTTGGCTTTCACCCATACCGTCAGTAAGTAAACGGTCCCCATTCACTCCGAATGATTTGGCCAGTTCAGCTCTAACAGAGGCTGACCTGCGTTTCGACAAATCCATATTTTTGGCATCATCACCATCAGAATCGGTATGTCCTACAATTTTCACTTTTACGTCAGGAACTTCATTCAAAATAGTTGCAATCTCTTTAAGTGTGCCATAAGATTCCGGTTTCACAACATCTTTGTTAACATCAAAATAAATTCCGTAGGTAACCAGTTTTCCTTCGGTCATCAGTTTATTACGGGTATCAGGAGCGCCTACTGCAATTCGGATATTGCTTATCATAGCAGCGCCATCTTCGAACCTCAACCTGTCGGGTTTCACACAACCTGTGGGAAATGCTTTAGGAGAATCGAAAAGCTTGTCTTCATTCTGGTACAGGCGAACTCTGGTTTTCTGAACCCAGATAGCAATATGATATTTCTGATTCATTTTCTCTTTAAATCCATCACCTTCTTTAACACCACCTGTTTTGAGTTGTTCGCATTCTGCGCCATACAGCCAGGTACCATAATTTGGTCTTCCGTAATATGCAACCTCAAACCAGTATCCTCCCTGCCCCGGAGTTGAACCGCTATCCCAGGCTTTTACATTTCTGGCCTGCATCAGCCGCATAGTCCACCCAGCCATTCCATTGTTACTTTCAGGTCCGCTTATCGGTATTACATCATATTCAATGGTGTAATTATCAGGTAATTTCAATAAAGCATCTGTCCATATCGCTTCCCGGCAGGCGAATTTCATCCATTGCCCCGGAAACAGGTTCGTTGTTACAACTTCAGCTGAACCATTGGTATTCCATAATGCTGGAAAATCACCTATAGCATCCTGACTAAAATCTTCATAATAAACAACTTTTTCACCTGGAATAAAGTCGAATTTGGAATAGGCCGCAAGCGATGGTGCAGCGTCGGCAGCAGATTTTACGTCCTTATTTCCTGACTGATTTTTGACTTTCGTCGAATCTGCCTTAGCCTGCTCTTTCGACTGATCAGTTTGAGGTTTTTTCTTCTTGAACATACCTTTAATGCCATTTTCGACATTATCCAAACCCTTGCTGATGCCTTGATCAACCTTACGGTTCGCCCTGTTATTCGTTTGATTTTTAATTTTGCCATCAACATCGATTTGCGCATTCAAAACATTTGGCAAAGATGCTAGACCCAAAAATAACGTGATGAAAAGAATCATTTTTCTCATGGGAAGTTTGATTTTAGTTATTTATTAAAAGTCAAGTTGTATAGCTTGACTAAATATAATCATTTTTGTTTTACAAGTCAATAAAAAAACAAGATTTAAAAAAGAAAATATTATACTTATAAAGTGATCTTAATTAAGTAATTACCTGTTTTTATCGCTTAATAATCAGTCTTTAATACTAAATGTAAATAACTACTTCTTAACGTTTCAAGCAAAAAACTCCTGTTACTGAAGTACAATTTTTTTGGTGTACGTATTCGAGTTGTCACTCACTTTGATAAAGTAGATTCCATTCAGATAGCCTGTTAAATCCAGTTCAACTGAACTTTGGCGGATTAATACAGGTTTTGAATAAACTTGTTTTCCAACCATATTATATATCTCAATGGAGTTAATGGTATTGTGGCTATTGATTGTAATCTTACCAGTAGTTGGATTTGGATAAACAGAAAAATTACCCTCTTTATTACTAATTACTCCATCAACCACAGCAGCTTTGAAATAATAATATGTGCTGTCGCCCGAAACCACTACAAAGCCATCATTATCCCACTTTTTATTCGAAATACTTTTCGTGAAATTAGTTGCATCGTAAGTAGTACCCGATTGTGAAAAATTATACCAGTCGCTACCGTTCCATTTTTGATCTAATTCGCGGGTCTGTTTGTTGTTTACATTGTAAGTATTGATATATTGGTTTGAATTCTCCCACGAACCGTCTATCCAGTCCTGTTGCAATTCATGGGTTTTATTATCATTAAGGTCATAGGTATAAATGGTCTGACTATTATTTTCAAGTGTGCCGTTATTCCAGCCTTGATGTAGCTCACTGGTCATGTTATTATTGGCATCGTAGACATAAGTGGTTTGAAAAGTATTATTCCAGACATCGTTAAACCAGTCTTGCATCGATTCACCTGTTTGATTATTACTTGCATCATAAGTGTAAATGTATTTAAATGTATTGACCCAGGCACCGTTGTCCCAACTCTGTAAAATTTTGCTTGTCTGGTTATTATTGGCATCGTAAGTATATGTTGTTTGATCTGAATTTACCCATGCTCCATTTTCCCAATTCTGGTCAATTTGGGTTAACTGGTTGTTATTTGAATCGTAGGTATAAATACTTTGATTGCCATTCAAAATCATACTTCCCATCGCGGTTTGATAAACTAATTTGATCAAATTAAAGCTTGAATCATAAGTATATACAAAAGTCATTAAATTTTGCCAGCTACTGCCATCCCAGTTCTGCCAGATTAAACTGGTCGGATTAGAATTGGCATCGTAGGACATCAAAACTTGCCTTGAATTAACCCAGGTATTGGTTTTCAATATTTTGGTAAGCACACCATTTGGCCTTTTTTGGGCATCGGTGGTATAGGTATTTTGGAGTGAGTCCTTCCAGGCAACTCCAGTCCAGCTTCTTTCAGTATCACTGGTTTTAATATTGCCGGCATCATATACCATAAGGCAAGTTTTTGATTTTTTCAACCATCCTGAACTGTTGGTATCCCATTTCCACTTGTAGATACTATCCATCTTCTGGATCGTAGTCAGTGGCTCTAACATTTGGGTTTTAATGAATTCCCTCATATCTTTTGCTGAGTGAATTCCTGAAGTTTTCAAAATACCATTCATCTGGAGACTCTGAATACTTACGGTATTTTTGGAAGAAGCGTGTTGCACCGTTGAAGCTGGCATTTTGACTTTTGCAAAAGCGCTTACTGATAATGCAAGAATTACGAGAAGTAAAATATTTTTCATCGTATTGAGTTTTTAATTTCCTACTCATTTGGCTTTTCGGTACCGCCCCGTTTATCGTGTAGTCTCTGGACTCTACGTTTTACTTTTATTCCCAAATTTTTATTTGTCGATCAGAGGAACTAGTTTCATGAAATTAAATTCCTCCAGAAACCGGCTCATGTGATAGGCGCCATCGTTATTTCTCAACCGTTCATCTTTTCCTTCCCTGATAAAGTCTTTATCACCAGGGCAATAGAAAGAGAGAAGCTGAACTGCCGACTTGGGCAGCTTTTTATCCCAATATTCGCGGTTGACGCACAAAACCGGAAGTTGAGTGGCATCGATTCCAACTTTCGAGATGGTACCTGAATCGCCATAGTAAGCAAAACTTTCTCTCTCCGAAACCGAAAAATGGGAATATTCATCTTCCAGCATTTTGGTAATTGCGTCAGATGCCTCCTGATTTGGATGCAACCTCCAGTAAGCGATAAGCAAATCAAAAACCTCGCGGATAGTAACCTGTTTCCAATACGCAGGTCGGTCGGGATGGCAAACAATTATGATTTCGCCTTTGTACCGGTCAACCCCCGGCGCAAGATTTTCCTTTTCTCCTGGCGCAAAAAACAAATCATTTAAACGGTCGGCCGCCTCTTCCCATTTTGTTCTGTTGAATCCGGGTTTCGAAGCGTTTGGTTCGGTAGTATTTACATTATAGGTGCCCCCGATAAATGCCTTCAGTTGGTTGACCTGGATCGCCCATTCAGGAGGTTCATTGATCCACTGAACTTCTTTGCCGTTTTCCAAACTCCAGCTTCTGAAGAAGAAACTGATTTCAGCAGGGATTCCGTAAATTTCTTCCAGATTACATTCCCAGAAGGTTATATCCATTTTACAATCAAATCCTGTCGGTGGGTTCATCACCGGATTTTGTCCAACAGCTTCAGTAATCCCTTTAAGTTTTAGAAAAAAGGCCGTTGTTTCAGTCTTCGTAAAACCGTATTTTGATTCAGGAACTCCAGGTTGCCTGAGTGGTAGATAAACTCCCGGTTTATCCAGAAGGAGAGTTGTTTTCTGTGCCGGCAAAAGCAGGTGACAGAAAACTACCAGGATGATCAGAAATGAGAAGATCGTTTTCATAATTTTCGGTTTCGTCATGAACTAATCGCGTTTAAGGTCAAGTTCGATATGCAATTTTGATTCATACCCCATGATAGTGTCGGAAAACAATTTATCTTGTATTTCTTTAAACTTCTTCTGGCTTGGCGCTCCTTTAAATGGCCCGAAAAGGAACCGGCAAGGGACAGCCACTGAATCCCTATGATAAACGTCAGGAACTTTGTTTTTTACGTCACAGGTACCTTCGGCTTTTTCTTCCACCAGTTGCGTGTATTTCCCGGTACGTTTCATAGCTCCTTTTATCGAAACCTTGTAAGTACTGTCGTTGTTGAAAATCAGTTTGATCCGCACATCGCTGATGTACTTGCCATCTTTTGTACTTCTATTCGAAAAATCATTGACCAGTTCTTTGGTGATAGTAGTTTTAGTGTTAGTGCGGCCTCCCATTCTTCCTGAAGGGCATTTGTAACAGCCATTTTCTTCTATTTCTCCGATTGAATCATTTTCGCTGAATATCATATTACCCGAAGCATATTCGACACCAACCTTTTGTAGTTTTATTTCAGTCTCAGCTACCTCGTACCTGAATGTAGTTTTTTTGAATGTTTCGTCCTGATTATTGCAGAAAACAGGATATTCCTCTGAAGTTTCCTTCTGTGCGTGACTGGTAAATGTCACGTTAACCGGCCCTTGGAAAGGACAAATTTCCATCTTTTTCAGGCTCTTCATCAACTTGGCGACCACATTATCGCAGGCTTTAAGCATCTCGTGACCAGCATTTTCAGAATAGGCACTCTTGTCCATGGCAATCGCGATGGGTTGGATATCCTTGCCTTTATAAGGAATGACCTTTGCCGAAACGACAAACTGAGTCCCCATTGTACTCAAATTTAAAGTGATGAGGTAGTCACAATTCAGGGCATCACGGACACTTTCTAATACTCCCGTTTCGCCAGAACCCAATAATTGACGTTCGCGATCATGCTTAAGTAAGGCGGCTATATCTTTATCGGTTGTTATTACGGTACACGGAAAGTCTTTTTTCATCTCATTGTCCAATTTTGTAACAAAATAGGAAACAGCTCCTTCAATGGGGCGGTTATCGCCATTGGAAGTCAAAAGTTTTACCTTCAGAAAAAAGTGGATTTCCTTTGCCATTGAATTCTCAAATGCAAAAAGTGATAGGAACAGGAGGATGATAGATCGGGTTTTCATTTCGAAAGTATTTTGCATTTGGGAAGCAATGATCCGATTTTACTGATTTCTGCGGGCGAAACGGAAGTTTTTGCAATTCCAAGAGTTTTCAGTTTAACCATTGAACTCACTACAGGAAATATGTTTGCAACCGGATTGGCATCGACAAACAACGAATCGAGTTGCAACGAAAATCCGCTCATCATCGGCAACTGACTGATTTTGTTGTTATAAATGGCCAGTGTCGAAAGGTTTTTAAACTGATTAACCTGTTCGGGAATTGTTGATACAAACTCTCTGAAATTGATGATATACAAATTTTTCAATGGAAATTTGGCAGCCCGGGTCAGCAAATCAGGAAGATTTACAGCTGCCCCGCTTTTTCCTCCGGTAATCACCAACGTGGTGATCGACTTATAATTATGCATCAGATCAATCGTTCGTTGAATCGTTGGCAGCGACATATCGATGACCAAAAGTGTCATTTCCTGTAGAAATTCAGGTGGAATATTTTTAGGTGATTCATCTTCCTTGTAGTCTTCCACTATCTCCTTGCGAAGCCCAAACGCCAGATCCATCTCCGAATTCTTATCTAATGCAACAATCCTGATCATTTCGTCTAGCAATTGTGTCCTGAAATCAGCTTCGTCTTCCGACTTCGCATTTTCAGGAACATTGCTTTTTTGATTCGGAGTCTGACCCAGTATTATCAACTGTTTCGAAAGTTCTTTTATCTTTTCGTTCGATTCCTTTGCCTTTAACGGATCGTTGTAATTGGTCTCGTGTCTTACGTGGGCAATTTCCTGCCTGATTTGTTCGGCATTCATATTAGTTTTCTGCGCGAAAACCAGGGCCGCCCAAAATATCAGATAAAAAAGGAATACAAACTGTTTCATTGTCTGGATTTTAAAACTCCTGAAAAGTTTAGTTCTGCATGTTTAGTTAAGCTTATATTTGTAAATATTTCCCAATAAAAAATAGTATGCTTTTACTTTTTCAAAACCAATCTGATTGGGTTGAACAATGTTTTTATCCATACCGGTTTGTGATTTGGTCAGTTTATTTTGATTGGCTTCCATTTTACTGATTTCCGGAAGTGTTTTGCTGATATAAACCTTGTAATTGGCCAGGATTTCAAGGTAGCGTGGGGTAAATTGCTGGCAATACTGATCCTGCAATGCGCGAATTTGCTGACGAATCCCAACCGCAACATCATCACTCGCAGTTTCCAGTTGTTTGTAAAGTGGCTTCAGCCGAATATCAAGCTTAATTTTTGCTTTTGCGGCATCATGATCCAATGAGTCAAGCTGCTGACTGTATTTTGATTCACCGGCATTTTGCTTATCCAGCATCGATTTCTGTTGTGAAGCCATATTCTTTTGTGACTTGATGCGGAGTTGCTCGGTTTGTGCTTGTTTAGGGTTAGTCTGGGCATTTGCCATTTGCTCTGTGGCAACTCCTTCTGCCCAGGCTTTCTGTCCGACGGTATCCAACTTATCAAGATCTTTCAAATCACCCATCGACATGTTTAGGCGTTTCTCAATCATTTGATTGGCCAAAGCTTCAGCCTCTGCATCGCTCATATTTTCGGCATTCTTTACATCTTTGGCTTTAACTCCCGAAAAACCGACATTCCGTAAAGCTCCGGCATTCATTTCATCCCCGTTTTTTTCGATAAATTCATCAGTAAGTGCATTTTGTCGATCAATAATCGCTACAAGACTGTCGGTCAGTTCAGAAATCTTTGCCTGAAGGTCACTTTTTGCATCACCTTGCATCTGGCAAACATTTTCCGGAGGATTAGGAGCTGCACTTAGGAAACTTACAGGATTGCTTTGACCAAATGTGATTAGTGCAAGTAAAGTTGTGAATCCCAATAGTGTTATTTGTTTCATGATAGTTCGGGTTTGAAATATTTACAGTAAATTTAAGGAGCAGAAAATAGAAGAATATCCCCTAAAAAGGTGATTTTATCGTCAGCCCGCTAATTTATATTTGTACATGAAAAATGTTACCAGCATGAAAAGATGTTACGCAGCCCGTTGGTGTATGATTCTGTGCGTTTACCTTTTAACGTGTGAACAAGTCAATGCTCAACCGAATGCCGACATTAATGCTCTGGTGGGAAAACTGCTTGAGCAGGATTTCAAAAAAATGGAGGTGAAGGCTCAGGATTCAACCTTGGTGAACATTCAACAAAAGATGTTTGAGAATGATGCCGAAACCCGCCACGATTCAACAATTTCTGATGCAGGCAAAGCCATCCGGACTGCTTGTTCAGCAGGATTGATAAAGAAGCTTTCGCTTATTCTTCAGGAATTGGGACAGTATTACTTTTCAAACGAAAACTTTTCAGAAGCTACTAACTGCTTCATTTATGCACTCCGTATTGAAGAAAAGCGAAACAGTCAAAAGCGTATGGCTGACTTATATGATAAATTAGGAACGGTGTATTTATATCAGGAAATCTTTCCTAAGTCGCTCGAATACTATAGAAAAGCGCTGGGAATTTATCAAAACCTGAAAGATACTTTAAAAATTGCAACTGCATTAAGCCATTTGGGTGCGCTTTATACTTCGCACGAGTATTGTGAAAAGCGAACCATTGAGCAAAATAAAGAGGACTACGGACTTGCACTGGATTATTTCCAACAATCACAGGATCTGCTCGAAAAGATTCATTTTCAGGAGGGAATTGCACAAGGCTGGTCGAATATCGGAAATGTTTACCGAAGAACTGGTGATCTGAAAAAGGCTCTGGTATTTACACAGAAATCGCTCAGCTATTACCGCGAAGCGCGGAAATCAGGTCAAATTGCTGAGACTCTGCGCAAACTCGGGCTTATTTATAATCGTCTTCATAAATACGATTTGGCTTTGGCCTGCATGCTCGAATCGAAGGAAATTGGCTTGCACGAAAAACAGGTCGATGGCATTCAGTTTCTATACGAAGACATAGCACAAACTTACGACTATCTGAAAGATTACAAAAATGCCCGGGACTATTACGTCAAGTATATGACGATCCGCGATTCGGTGTATAACAACGAAAAATCGAAACAGATTTTTGAGCTGGAGACCAAATATCAAACCGCAAAAAAACAAAGCGAAATCGAACGGTTGACCCTTATAAAAAAGCATAGAAATTTGCTTATTTATATCCTGATTGCTTCATTATTTTTTGTTTCATTATTCGGTTGGACCCATTTCAGGAATATCAGGAACAAAAAAATTATTGCCGATCAAAAGCTTGAACTCAAAGAAAATCAATTGCTCGAACTCGAAAAAGAACGCCAGCTTACGGCTGCTAAATCGGTTTTACAGGGTGAAGAAGCCGAACGCTCACGCCTGGCAGGTGATCTGCACGATGGTTTGGGCGGAATGCTTACAGGTATCAAATTAAAATTATCGTTTATGAAAGAAAATGCAATCATTACCAGCGAAAATCTCGCCCATTTCAATCATGCGCTCGATTTGCTCGATACCTCGATTACCGAAATGCGTCGAGTGGCTCACAACCTGATGCCTGAAACCTTAATGCACTATGGTTTGCGAACGGCTTTAAATGATTTTATCATACAGGTCACACCTGAAGGAATACCAAACCTACGGTTGAATACATTTGGTGAAGATCTTCGTTATGAGAAGGAAATTGAAATTACCCTTTACCGAATCACACAGGAACTGGTTACCAATGCCCTTAAGCATGCTCATGCCAAACAGATAGATATTCAGCTTTTTACTGAAAAAGACCGTATTTGCATTCAGGTCATCGACAATGGAATTGGTTTTGATCCTGAAAGACTTGACTCCTCTAAAACAGGGAAAGGCTTACAGAATATTCAGGACAGGGTTATAGCCTTTAACGGCAAATTAGAAATTCTTAGTCATCCCGGCAAAGGAACTGAAAGTTTAATAGAATTTTTAATAACTTAGGGCGATTACTTTTTTCAAAATCAATCGCCATGCCTCAACTTGCATTGATTGTAGAAGACCATCCGATAGTTAGCGAAAGCCTGATCCGCATCATCACCGATTCTGACCTGAATATTCAGTGTTTACATGCTTCGACTGCTGCCAAAGGACTGGCTTACCTCAACGGCAATTCCTTCGATATAATTCTTCTGGATATCAACCTTCCCGATATGAATGGGATCGAATTCTGCAAAATCGCCAAATCAAGATTTCCCGGAATTAGGATTTTGGCCATTACGACCATTGCACAACGTCATGTTATTGAGAAAATGCTGGAACAGGGCGCCGATGGATTTATTTTGAAAACCTCAGATGTTGAGGATATTATAGGAGGTATCCGATACATTATGAGTGGGAAGCATCTGTACCTCGGAAAAGGAGTTAAAGACCTGATGAAAGGGATTTCACCCGAAAACACTGACCTGCCAATGATAACCAAACGTGAAAGCGAAATTTTAAAACTCATTGCCGATGGACTTACTAATCAGGAAATTGCTGACAAATTATTCATTAGCACCTTTACAGTCGATAGTCACCGCAAAAACCTGCTCCTGAAATTCAATGCCAAAAACACTGCAATACTTATTAAGACTGTTGTTTCCAAGGGAATTATTGATGTGGATTGAATTAAACTTAAAACATCGCATTTAATAACCCTTCCTGAAAAATTAATTCATCTTCAATTTCGGCAAGGGCAGTTTTCATTGCTTCATAGTTGTGCCTGCACCCTTTAAGTGCTTCGGTAATCTTTTGGCTTAAATCAGGTCGGATAGCACCCAAAACAGATACATCAACCATCATTCCTTTCTCAACCACCAAATCGATTTGCAAAGTGCCCTGTGAAGTCTTCAGGGTATTCTTAAACCGATATCTCGGCGAGTAGCCAAAAATCCATTCCCAGTTCTGATATTTTTCTTTGCTGAGCTTTTGTATCGCTACCAGATCAGCCGGTGTTGGATCATAACCCACAGCCTTAGGGATATTTTTCCCAATTTCGTCGAACAGAATATCAGTAAATTCCTCTACAGCCATTGGCCTGGTAAGATAATCAGCAATATTGGCCACTTCGCTGCGGTTCGACTTAACCGCTTTGTCCACATATTTCGACAGATCAACTTCCAGTGCACCCCACAAGGCCTCCAGGTGACTATCGTACAATAAAGTTCCATGATGAAGTACCCTGTTTTTATGAATATGCTCGGCATTACCCGAAATCTTTTTACCGTCGATGAGCAAATCGTTGCGGCCGGTAGTGTAAGCCTCAATTCCAAGTCTTTTCAACGCTTCAATCACCGGGCCTGTAAAGACCTTAAAGCTGACATCAGAAATTTTATCAACTGTCCGAATAAAGGTAAAATTTACATTCCCCGGATCGTGAAATACGGTGCCTCCACCTGAAAGCCTTCGGGCCACAGGTATCTTGTTCATTTTCACAAACTCATGATTGATTTCGGCAAGTGCATTCTGATGCTTTCCAACAACCACCGAAGGCCGGCT
>Ga0302292_1000998_pt1 | contig 18896 bp, 19 predicted proteins | sample III_Fen_N2_1_FD_194553 | JGI IMG/M metagenome (GOLD analysis project Ga0302292, IMG submission 194553) | Peat permafrost microbial communities from Stordalen Mire near Abisko, Sweden - III_Fen_N2_1 | ecosystem: Environmental > Terrestrial > Soil > Wetlands > Permafrost | place: Sweden: Abisko...
AATATCTCTGTCAGCCAATGCTTTAACATCGAAAGGTCCAAGCCATTTCTTTTCTCCGCTCAGATAAACGCTTAGATAGCTGAAAACTTTTATATCCGGAATTGCCTGAAGAACATTCTGGAAAATCATCTTCACATAGATCGTCCGGGTTCCTTCTTTTAAGTTTAGAACCGGCGAAGCAAGGGCAAATCCAAGCCGGGCATCCGGCAATTCGGGATTCGATGCCGTGTAATTATCAATCACATAGCCGAAAGGATACCATTTCGTGTCATCAGCAGAGAGAGCTTTCCCTTTTCCATCGAGAGAATTGGCCACTGCGCAGGCTTTTATCCGGTTCAGAGTGCCATTCGAATGATGATAGACATTTTTAAGCTGCCCGATGCTTGCTTTAGTAAGTATGAATTCATCCTGAGTATTGAGAATCAGCTTGTTGCCTTTTGTATCTTTGCCGGCATCCAATGCTGTATTTTTATCAATCTTTTCGGGAAGGCTGTTTTTGGCCAGTTCGAAAATAACATGCACCTTATCAGGTTTGGATGGCTGCTTTTCAATTTTCAGAATTTGCTGATAATAGAAATCTAAATGCCTTTTGGTGAGTTTATTAAAATGCTTTTGACTACTGTCGAGTAACTTCAGGAAACAAATGAATAAAGTAAGATGCGGCGTCAGCGAACCGTTTGTTTCCAATCCATCTAAAAGTTCTTTAATCTTCGACTCTTCCACGAAAAAGTCCTGCCAGTTCCCTTCTTTTTGATTACCTGAATTGAAGTAATTGATTTTTTCAGCAAAATGCCAGGCAAATTTCATCCAGTCGGCAACACTAAAATCTTGCAGATTCAGGTTGTCAGGATTCAGCGCATCGATGAACCTCTGCTGCTGATCGGTTCCATCGACCGGTAAAATCGTCGTATTATTAAAATTTGCTGCCATCACATTTAAACTGTTTTAATTCCTTCTGACTGGTAGAATGGAAAAACCATGTTCTTTCTGGAATTGGTAGTTCGCACCCGATAATCAATTGATATCAAAAGAAGTCCGTCGTTATCAGTGCCCGGTTCGATTTGTATTTTTTCAACGTCAATCCTCGATTCATGATAAAGTATGGCCGTTCGAATCAGATCAGTCACATAGGTTTTCAGGGTCAGGTTCAATGGTTTGAACAGCAATTCATCCAGGTTGCAGCCATAATCGGGAACCATGATTCGCTCGCCCAACCTTGTGGACAAAAGAATTTCGAGACTTTTCTGAATATCTTCTTCATCTTCAGTAAGAAGTACGCTTTTGGTGCTTTTACTAAATTCGGGAGGAAATCCCCATCCACGACCTAAAAATGAATCTTTTGTGTCCATCGTCATCGAAAATTATCAACCTATTAAAACAGTCATACATCCCAGAACTATGCTACCTCCATGAGCTGTTGAATCGCCTAGCCGGGCTGCCGGTTTGCCGCCAATCAGCACGGTGGCCGAACCTGCGGCAATGGTGTCGGGCGGGCCGGTGCATGTAGCCATATCGCCAACACAAGCCGCTGGCATTCCTCCAATCAACACTGTTGGTGCACCGGGTGGAAGAATTGCGCCACCAACGTGAGGAACCGCCGCTGGCCCCGGATTTACCATCGGGCAAACATGCATATCTGATATTCTTGCTGCCGGCGCTCCCATTTTCCTTTTATTAATTGTTTCCCCTTTTCTTTTTCTCTTTTCTATTACTAGTTTATCTGCACCATCGACCCCTTCAAAATGGCAACTGCTGAAGTTGAGATTTCAGCTCCTGCAGAACCTTCGCCTTTGAATTGCGCCGAAGCTTTAATCGAAACATTCATTCCTTCAATCGTCAGGTCCTGCGCGGCTTTCAGGCTAATCTTTCCGTTACTTTCCATCTTTATTCCATCCGCATTCATTTTTATCACATTCGAGTTCTCGTCCTCCAGTTTTATCTCTCCGGCATCATCATCAACAGTAATCTTTTTACCTCCGGGTGTTTCCAGAACAACTGATTTTTTCTGGTCGTTGAAAACGAATTTGATTTCGCTACGGGTGATAAACCCTTTTTCAGGATTGTCGTTTGAGGCAGTGAGCGGCGCTGGTTTCGCGCTGCTGTTAAGCATTCCGAGTACGATGGCATCGTTCGGATTGTCGTTGATGAACCCAACAATCACCTCGTCACCAATTTCCGGACGGAAGAAAATGCCTCTCTTTTCTCCGGCATCCAGCGAAGCTATTCTGGCCCAAATTCCATCCGAATTATTATCGATGATCGGGCATTTGATCTGAACCCGATCTTCTCCGTCAGGATCAACCAAATCGGTAACTATTCCGACTTGAAGGCCGTGAATTGCCGCGAACAAGCCCGATGACGGCCGGTCGTTGATGTCATAAAGTTCGGTAAACCACGTTGGGTTGAAGCCAAACTGAGCATCGATTGTCCACTGACCTTCGGTTATTTCGTGCCTGATTGCCGATATGTAAATTTTTCCAGTGAAACGGTCGCCAACACCTTCGAGCATGAGCGTAGTATTTGGTTTACAGGCCGGTATTCCCTGAAATTTCAGGCGACCTCTTACTTTTGCGAGTTGATTGAAAAGAGTGCGTGCATTTGACCAATCCTGAAGCGATTGATCGGAAGCGATACCTCCATAGTTGAGTTCCAGATTGGCAAGATCAACCACCGAGGCCAGTTCGCTGTTTGTCAGATTTCCGTTGAGTGAAACGGAAGGATCAACAGCTTCAACTTCAACGACTTCCTGTTTTGACGGATCCCATGAATTTGAAGTTATTTTGCTGAACTGATTTCGGGCGTCAATTTCTGCATCAAAATCGAGAAGCGTAGCCCCAAAAGCAACCGTTTCAACTTCAGTCTGCGTAAAGTCCGGAGCTTTGATTGTAATCTTGCCATCGTCAACCGCGCATACTTTCCCGTTTGCCTGCGCCCTGGCAACTATAAAATCCCAATCGGAACAATTATACTGAACGAGTTTTTTATGCTTGAAGCTGATGGATTCGATGTCTTTGTCAAGTCCGTAGCCGCCGATGATCTCTTCCATGATATCACTATCGGTGCTATCCTGAAAATATTTATTTTTCCGTCCTACGGTTAATTTGACAGCTTTATCGCGACATTCGATAATCAGCATGGAATTGCCTGCTCTGATTTTCAGGCTGTGCTTGATGATGATGCCTTTGAAAATGGTTTCTTCATCCGAATGATAGCCTGCTTTAATTTCAATTTCCTTACCCGGAATAAGCAGCGAGTCGTTGCTCACCGGAAAATCCTGCTCCGAAGGATTTCCATCGGCAATCATGATTTTAGCTGAAGGTATCCGATTTAGTTCTTTTTCGATGTTAATATTCAAAACGCTGACCGTCGCCGGTAATTCGGTTCCATCAACCAGGATCTTATAGGTCACAAGATCAGCTGATTTATAAGTTGTTATGTTGCGGCTGGCGGTCATTCGTTTATTCTATTTTTGATTGGTTTTTTCAATCGGTGGAAAAAATATTTTCTGTCCGGGCGTAAGTTTTCTGAAATTCATCAGTTTGTTTACCCTGGCCACTTCGAGGTAATATTTCGAGTTTCCGTATATTTTAAAAGTCATTAATGGCAGCGTATCACCTTCATTGACAATACGAACATGAGTCAGGTCGGGCGAATTATTGTTCTCCCTGGCAATGCGCAAATTGTCTTCCATAAAACCCTTGAATGTTGCGTTGGCATTTGCCCGGATGGGTGTTCCGTCGGGTTTAAACAGTTTAAAGGTAATATCCATGGTTCTTAAGCTGCCTTTAAACAGTAGCGCTCCCCAGCTTATAATCAGGTAATTAGGTTTGTGATCATCGCCATTGTAATCCAGAATTACCTTTTTAAATGCTTCGACATCACCGATAATTCCTTCACCCGAATCATCTTCATATCCTTTAATTACTCCTGAACGGTCGAAAACAAAATCGAGTACAAGATTTTCAGGAAGGGTTTTGTTATACTTGGGGGCTGTTGAACTGGTACCTTGCGCCTGAGTCTGGTTTTGCTCAATCTGGTACCTAACCTGGTATTTATCAGGATTAAACAGGGTATTGAATTCGCCGTTAGCAACCTCCTGCGAAAACCGCTCATCTTTATAAGCCTTTATTTTAAGTTTGGTTAACTCGCCGCTCATGATGTCTCGGATTAACGTTCTTTTGTTTTCGATAGAATTTCCAAAACCTGTTCCACACATTGTGCAATCAGGCTGTTTTGTGTTTCCATTTCGCCAGCGCTGTTGCCTGATTCAGGTTTGCTCTGGCTATCAGTTACATTTATCCGAATGTTCAACTCCTTGATCTCGATGGGCATGTTAAAGGGTTTTAAAGTAACTGTATGACAATTCGATGGTTTCAATTACAATCTTGCTTTCTTCGGCATTGAAATCGGCAACCGACCATTTTACCGGGTAAGCATGAACAACATTCCAGGTTATAAGTGGTTGATTTTCTTCGTTAAGCAGTTTGATAATGATATCAGTTGGCGAAAAGTCGAATCCTTCCACAGCAGCCTGGCACCAATCAATAAGTCCGGAATCAACATGAATTCCTCTTTTTAATATCAGATTCGGATATTTTGTGCGTACCGGTAGTTTATGCTTGAACCGGTTTTCTCCGCCTTCAGCAATTTCTTCTGTCTCCAGGTCAACATTTAACCCGGAGACAGACTGAAACTGATATTCATCCTTTTGATTTCCAAATTCAACCAAAAAATGAAAGCCAAGCGGAGGATAGTAATTGCCCATTTTTATTCATTCTGAATGGTTAGTCCTTCATGTGCAAGCTCCATCGATTCAATAGCCACTTCGTTGCCATCAGCCTTTAAATCAGTTGATTTTATTTTAGTAGGCCATGCATTTTTTACTTTCCAGACGACAACTGGTGAATGTTCTTCGTTGAGAAGACTAATCGTTACATCGCGGCGATCAATCGTGTTAAGTTTCACCGTATTCCACCACTGAAAATATTCGTTGTCGCTTTTAAAGGTGCCTCTCTTTAGAGTTATGTTGCCATATTTCTGCATCCCGGGCATCTTGGTTTTTGAGTATTCGGGACTCGAACCTACACGGTATTCCACCACTTCGGTATCAACATCCAGACCTGAAACCTCTGTAAATCCGATTTTTGTTCCACCCCAGTCAACCTGAAAATGAAACTTTACTAATGGATAATTAGCCATAATACTTTTGTTTTAAGTTGTTAATTTTAAGACTGTTGCAGTTTGTGTGAAAATTTAAGTACGATAAATTCAGCTGGCCTGACAACTGCCATTCCAATTTCGATGTGCATATAGCCGTTCAGGATATCATCGGCAGTCATTGTTTGACCGAGCCCAACAAGAACATAGAATGCTTGATCGGGTTTTGCCCCAGCCAATGCCCCAGCTCGCCATTGCAAAATCAGGAAGTTTTCGATCATTGCCCTTACCTTGACCCAGGTATTGGCATCGTTTGGTTCGAAGACAAATTGTGAGGTTGCCTTTTTAACCGACTCTTCAACCATGTTAAAGAACCGACGGACTGAAACATATCGCCATTCGTTGTCGTTCCCTGCCAACGTCCGGGCTCCCCAAACAATGATTCCTTTTCCGGTAAATGCACGGATGGCATTAATCGACTTTCCGGAAACGGTATCAATGTTTAATCCGTCCTGAATATCGTTTGTAATTTTCACCGAAGGACAGATCACATAATTCAAACCAACATTGGCAGGAGCTTTCCAAACGCCCCGGTCTTTATCAACCCTTGCATAAACGCCTGCAACAGCAGCGCTTGGTGGCAATTCTAACGGAAGGTTTCCAATTGCAGTAAGTATTTTGTTGTAAGTTGAATTATCAACTGCTTCAACATCACTTAGTTTACGCCCGTTTAAAGCGCCGTTGTTTTTATCGTTCCCTTCAACCTTTTTAATTTCGGTTGCCAGCGCCGTTAAGTTGGTCGCAATCGTTCCGAAAGCATTTACAGTTAAGGTAATTCCTGTTTGTGCGTTTAATGGTGTGTAGGCTACTAATTTCTGAAGTTCATCGTTAAAGTTCACTGCATTAACATTCAACAGGTTTTTCAATTTTGCGTCGGTATTGGCAGCTGGAATCTTTGCTACCAAATCCTGCAAGTTTGCATATACTTCATTAATTTTGCCAGCGCCTATAAAACTCACATTAAATGCTGTTAATGAGTTAATTATTGCAGTAGCCTGAGCAGGATTTTCATCTACAATAGTCAATGCAGCTGCATTTGCTTCATTGTTTAAACTGTTTTTTAAGTCGTCTAAATTTTTTAACGAAGCCAGCAGTTTACCAATCAATTCAATAAATTTTGTTTTTTTAGCATCAGTTGAAGTAAAAGTACCTCCTAAATCAAAACCGGTTGTGCTATTATACAGGTGCATCAATACATTAGACACATCGCCTGAAATAGTGGAGGTTGGAGGGGTTGTAGGAGGAGTTATAGGAGTTATAACGGCCAGTTTATTAACTGCTGCAGGCATTCCGGTTGTTACGTTTTCAATGGCTGCCAAATTTGTTTTTATGGTCTCATAAGCATCGGCATTAACCGAATAGTGCTCAATTACAATCTCTTTTGCGTTGTATTGATAATCTAATATGGTTTTTAGAAACGGGTAATATGCTGCCCCATATTTCAAATAGTCCTTTTCTGAATTAATTTTTTCTCTTAATTCAACAACGTTAGGGTCTGTTGGACTGGCGGCATCATATTTAAATGTATCAATGATAGTAAATCTATCCTGAAGTTTATTACACTGTATTAAGGCATTTTTATACAATCCGTAAAAATCATCAGCTTTTGATAATGCTGTTGCATCAGGAAACACAATTAAGGTAGGTTCATCAGCTTTTTCGAGTGAATCCAATCCAGCTTTCAGAGCAGTGAAATTGTTGATTGAATTTACTTTGGTGTCGTCATCATCCAGATCGTTTCCATAACGGCCCACCGAAACGATGTAGCAAGGTCCACCGCCATTACCAAAATACAGTTGCATGGAATAATACATCAGAAATGGCTGTTTGTCAGTTGGTTGATCAACAATAATCGATCGTTGTGTCTTGCCGCTTACCAACGTATCATAGAGCGTAACTTTAATCGTAGTTTCTGGCTTAGCAAAACCAAAATAGGTTTCATAATCCAGCATGGAAGTAATTCTGGTAGGAATTCCTTTTAGATCGCCTTTAATTTTATTGGTTGCTTTTTCAGTATAACCAATAAAGGCTGGGATTGCAGTTTCGACCTGTGCTACCGATGGCGGGAATTTTGCAATTTCCTCGACATAAACGCCTGGTGTTCTGTACGATGTTGCCATAATTTTTCCGTTTTTAATTTATAGTTTGATTTTAGATCAATTAAATGCAATTCACAGTTTGATTTTTTCTATACTTTTTCTTTCAATTTAAGTGTGTCGGTGATTTCGAGAATAAACTTGCTGGTTCCGATCAGTTCCTGCCGGTCAATTTCAATAAGCTGAATCTTATAAATAACTGAAGGTAACTGCCTTCCACCAAGAGTTCCCCACACATAGTTCAATTCCTCAAAAGTCGGAGTGTACAAGTCAACAATAAGTTTGAAGCGGGTGAGTACGTCAAAATCTTCTTTGGTTTCGTAAACCGTATTTTCCGAAGTGAATATCTTTTTCCCCTGAAAAAACTCGATGGTTTTCGAGAGACTCCGCAACGAATTGACATACGTATTGCAATTGGCGCTGATCAATAAAAACAGATTCAAATGAATGGGTGGATTTCTGTATTCGGTTGTGATTTTGTTTATTACCTTAAAATGTGGAAGATTCTTTAAGGTAGTTTCCTCCTCCATGTTAAGCAAGGTCAAAACAACTTTATTGGTCAGTTTATCCGAATTTTCGGATGTAGTTTCAATCATGGCAATGTTTTCGAGTACTACCAGATTGCTTAAACCTGAAGCAGACAAATAATTGTCTAGTTGTTCGCTTATTATCTGCAACGTTTCATAAATCATGAGAATCTATGTATTTGCTGTTGTTTGAAACGTACTAAACCCAATAAAATCTGACCTAATCTTCGATTGAAGAAAGAACTGGATTATGTTTATATCTTTTGGAGTAAATCTTTATCGTAAACATGATCCATGAAGTAATTCACAAAAAAAACCAGAAAGAAACAAATGGAACTAAAAGGCTATGATTAAGCCGTTTGTCAAATTATATTTATCACCTTCCGAATTGTTTACCAAAATTACAACATTTAAAAACAAAAGTCAATAGATAAGTAATAAATTTATATTCGTTATATAAATATATTAAAAAGCGATTTGCTTTTTGGCCAAATCGGGGTTTATTTATAAACATATAAAATAATCTATATATGTTGTTTTGTTTCATTTTTAGCTTTATCTTTGCACAACCTATACGAAAAACATGAACACAATTGAAATAGCAGGAAGATACTCGGCTCTGGCAAACGACACTTGTTGCTTGTCGTGCGGAGGGGCTGTTCAGAAAAGCGAAGCCAAAACCGGTGAAGTGTGCATCGACCTGGGAAGCGGGCGTGGAACCGATGTTTTGCGGTTGGCCGAAGAAGTTGGACCAACAGGTTTTGTTTACGGAATAGATGTGACCGAAGAAATGATACGCAAAGCAACTTCAACGGCAGCAAAAATGGGCATTGAAAATGTGAGATTTATTCAGTCTGACCTGGAACAAATTCCGCTGGAAAATGAAGTTGCCCACCTGATTATTTCTAACTGTACCTTAAATCATGTGAGCAACAAATTAAAAGTATGGACAGAGATTTACCGTTTGCTGAAAAACGGCGGACGCTTTGTTATCAGCGATATTTTTTCAAGTCAGCCTGTTCCTGAAGAATATGCCAACGATCCGGAAGCCGTGGCCGAATGTTGGGCCGGTTCGATTACCAAAGCCGAATACATCGGTATTATTAAAGAAACCGGATTCAAAGATTTCTGTATTCTGGAAGAGAGTAATCCCTATCCGAAAGGAAAAATTGAGGTTTCGAGTTTTACATTCACAGCCCGAAAAGATGAATCTTGTTGCAGCTGAAAGGATTACTGGTTGCAAAATTTTTAGGATTTAGCACCGGAGTTAAAATATTGTAAGTATATTTATTCAAAATAGTTTTATCAATATCAAAGTCAGTTTTATGAAAAGTCTTGTAAAAAAGGTCAAAAAAGGACAGGTTAAACAGGCGCAATGCTGTGCCAAACAATCTCAGATTATTGCCGGATGTCACGATTAAGGCATCCGCGAAAGCCTCCCCTGCCCCTCCAAAAGAGGGGTGTTGGGATGGCTCATTTGATATAGTCACTGCACGTTCGTGTTTTTATCAAGTTCCTGTTTTTTAAAATAAAAATCTCTTATAAAGCACTCCCTGGCTTTTCCCCTTTGGGAAAACGGGAAAGGGGCCTCCCATATATGCAAAAATCAAAATACAACATCGTTTCTGAAGTCAAAGATTCCGATAATTGGTTCATTGTGAATTCATTGTCGGGACAAGCTGATGTTTTGGACAAGGAAATTTTTGAACAACTGCAACGTGGTGACGAAAGTTGTCCTGAACTTATTACAAACGGCTATCTGATTGATCCGCTTCAGGAAAAACGATTGTTTCGCGAGAAATACCTGCAATTTCTGGACGATCGCGAAAAGGATGAAATACAGATCTTCTTCGTAACCAATTACTCCTGTAATTTCGATTGTTCTTATTGCTATCAGGCTGGTTACGAGCAATTACCGGTTGCCTTGTCGAAAGAAGTGATTGACGCATTTTTTGATTACATCCTGAATGAGTTTTCAGGAAGGCGGAAATACATTACCCTTTTTGGTGGCGAGCCTTTTCTGAATGCACCGCACCACAAGGAAAACATCGAATACCTTATTCGAAAAGCTGCTTCACACAATCTCGAAATTGCCGCTGTTACAAACGGTTACCATTTGGCCGAATATCTGAACATTCTAAAAATCGGCAAAATCCGTGAGGTTCAGGTGACACTTGATGGAACCAGCGCGGTTCACAACCAGCGACGCTACCTGAAAGGCGGCGGTCCGACATTTGATCAGATCGTTCAGGGAGTTGATCTGTTGATTGAAAATCGTATTCCGGTCAATCTGCGCATGGTAGTCGACAAGCAAAATATCGGCAATCTGCCCGATTTAGCTCAGTTTGCCATCGATAAAGGTTGGACAAACTCACCGTTCTTCAAAACCCAATTGGGCCGGAATTATGAACTTCACGAATGTCAGGCTAACCAGCAAAAGTTGTATTCAAGGCTCGAATTGTATCAGGATTTGTACCATTTGCTGAAGAAATTCCCGCACATCAGCGAATTCCATCGACCAGCTTTTTCGGTCTCGAAATTTTTGTTCGAACAAGGCGAATTGCCGGCACCTCTTTTTGATGCCTGCACCGGAACTAAAACAGAGTGGGCTTTCGATTTCACCGGAAATATTTACGCATGTACGGCAACTGTCGGCAAGAATGGCGAAAGCCTGGGTACTTTTTATCCTGAAAAACGGAAAAAAAAGGAAGCCATTGAGGAATGGCAGGAACGCGATATTTTATCGATCCCGAAATGCCAAAGTTGCAACCTGAGCCTTATTTGCGGCGGCGGCTGTGCGTCTATGGCAAAAAATTACAACGGAACTCTGAACAGTCATGATTGCCGACCGGTAACCGAATTGCTTGAATTGGGTATTGCTCACTATTTTAACGAATAAACTGATGAAAGAGATCGTTGCAGCAGATTTTGAAGCAGAAGTATTGGCAGGTGGAAATGTCCTGGTCGACTTTTATTCAACCGAATGTCCTCCATGCGAGGCCTTAGCGCCCAAGCTCGAAGGTTTGGAAAAACTTTTTGGCGAAGAAATTAAATTTCTGAAGATTTTTCGTCAGGGAAACCGGGAACTGGCCGATCGGCTGGATGTAAAATCGTCGCCCACCTTGTTGTTTTATCAGGATGGCGAAGAGGTTTGCGTCCGCCTTACCGGAGGAATCAAACGCTCAGAAATCGTTCGCGAACTGAAACATGTACTTGGAAAAGAAAAAGTTACTGCAATCATGAAGACACAGTTACCTACGGTGGTTCACGCGGATGTGACGATTTTGGGTGCTGGTCCCGGAGGTTTGACTGCCGGTTTATATTTATGTCAGGCCCGAATAAATACCATTCTGGTTGATATTGCCTTGCCCGGCGGAAATGTGTCGACTACCCATTTGGTGTCGAACTACCCTGGGTTTATTGATCCTCAGCCCGGTTTTATGCTTGGGCACAACATGTCGGAACAGACCAAACGCTGCGGAACGACTTATCGTGTTGCGGTCGATGTCACGAACGTTGATTTGCAGAAAAAGGAAATCACCATCGACGGGCAGGAAACTATCAAGGCTAGACGGATCATTATCGCCACCGGAACTTCGCCCAACCGGATTGGCATTCCGGGCGAACTGGAATATAAAGGTCAGGGAATTTCGTATTGCGCTACCTGCGATGCCAAGTATTTTCACGACAAAGAAGTGGTTGTAATTGGCGGTGGAAACTCTGCCATTGAAGAAGCCGACTTCATCTCCAAATTCGCCTCCAAAATTACCATTGTGCATCAGTTTGGTCAGCTTCAGGCTAATAAAACTGCCCAAGAAAAGGCATTTGCCAATCCGAAAATCAGTTTTATGTTCGAACACGAATCACGAGCTTTTAAAAAATCAGGCGACAAAATGGTGGTTGAGGTGGAAAATTTGAAAACCAAAGAATTGAAATCACTGACCACAGATGGAATTTTTGTTTTCATCGGGCAGAAACCAAACCTCGAAATGTTTGGCAACCAGCTCGAACTCGACCAATGGGGATACATCAAGACCGACGAAGATAAACGCACCAACCTGGATGGCGTGTTTGCGGTGGGCGATGTTACCAGCAAAAAATACCGGCAGATTACCACGGCAATTGCCGACGGAACCATTGCTGCCATTGCCATTACCCGCGAAATCAGATAGGCCGTCGATGTTAATCCCCGGAAATCAATCCTTATGGAAAATATCATACGCATTACTACAGAACGATTACAGCTACGTCCGGTACAGATGGAGGATGCAGATTCTATTTTCGCATACCGCTCAAATGCATTGGTAAACCAATACCAGGGCTGGATTCCGAAGACATTGGAAGATGTAAATCATTTCATTTCAACCAAAGTCTCTCCTGAAATAAACCTGCCCGGAACCTGGTTTCAGTTCGTATTCATTAAAAAAGATAATCGCGAATTAATTGGCGATGTTGGGGTGCATTTCCTGAATTCAGATGCATTTCAGGTTGAACTTGGATGTACCCTGAACAAGGATCATCAAGGCAAAGGCTATGCTACCGAAGCGTTGACCGAAACCATTAATTACCTTTTTAACGAGTTGAATAAGCGACGGATAATTGCCTCAGTTGATCCGGGAAACCTGCCATCAATCAGCTTGTTTGAGCGATTGGAATTTCGAAAGGAGTCTCATTTCAAAGAAAGTCTTTTGATAAACGGCGAATGGGTCAATGATTTGGTTTATTACCTGCTGAAGGATGAATGGTTTAAAAGAAGTAATCGCTAACCTTATCTTTTAACCTGAGTAGTCCCTCAGCAAAAAAAAATGCAGCCCATAAACGAATAACAGGAGAATGCAGATCAAACACGGGGTTTAGCCCGGTACGGGCGACATATTGGTAGCCCGGGGTAAAACGACGAAGGAGTGGCACCCCGGGTTGAAACGGACAAAAAAGAAACCGTCCGCGCGAAAGTGTAGTTCAAGGAAAAAATCTCCTTCCGGACGGAACAGAGACGACATAAAAAGTAGTTACATAAGAGTGGAAACTATATAATGTCGTATTTTATTAATAACTCACCCCCCTGCCTCGTCCGTCAGGCGGGGAAGTCCGCAGGCAGACTTCGGCATGAGTTCAGTCGTACGCTGCGAGGGGTGAGTATATGAAAAAAATACCAGCGCCAAACATCATAAGCCACTATTTCAATCAAAAACCGACATCAGGTACGAAAAGAGAAAATGGTTAAACTTGCCAATCGTAACAGGTCAGAACACGATTAAGGGATTAAAAGATAAAAGGATTTTTCAATAGATGTGCCTGATTTCGATGATGATTGGGAAAATCATGTCAATCATGCAAATCATTAAAATCGTGTTCAGACAATTGCTGAAACCCTTAGCGGGACAGCTCCCTAACCAGCGGGACAGCCAGAATTTCAGCGGGACTATGATTTCTGCCAGCGGGACGGCAAAAACTTCAGCGGGACGGCAATTTCCTCCAGCGGGACGGCGAAAAACTCAGCGGGGCGAGTGGGGATGGGCATTTGCGATTTATCAGTCTTTCCCGATTGCGGATATTTCTTATTTCCGAGGTGACCTTCCCTAAAATAACTTGACAGGATTTATACTACTTTCTTGAAGAGAATACAAACATAGACTTTATTCCTGACTTGTATTTCCTGATGTTTAAATATTCCTGTTTATTTCTTTCTGCCATGTTTCTTTCCTGTTTATTGAAACAGGCTCGGTTATAACTCCTGAATGGTTCTTTCTCGTTGATTGATCTTCCTGTTTTTGCATACAGCCTTGATTCTAAATGCTGGATTCTCGTTCCATGTTTTTGTTATGCACTGAAAAATCAGACAGACGGGCTGGTGCAAGGATTTTGGTAAAAATACTACCCGCAGGGTGGACAGAGTGGGGACGGGGGTTTTAGCTTGACCTAAAATTTGGAATGAGTTATTATTTAGAGATAATTGCCTTTTCATGCTGATCGATGATGACCAGGAATAATCTCTTTTCGTGCTTTATTCTATATTTGTGTGTCTAAAAACAATAAAAATGTCCACAACAGAATTAAATGGAATTAAGATTGATTTGATCACCTGGATTAACCAACTTACAGATGCGGACTCTGAAACGTTCTGGAAGAAACTTAATAATGCTTAAATCGAAAGTTGCATCAATTATTTGGACAGAGCGGTTCATATATAACGCGATTTCCATCAAAGGTTATTTGATCTCAAATTTTTCTTCAAAAGAGGTTGATCATTTTAATGCGACTAATAATATTAAATAATAAATTTGAGGTTTCTCTCCTCGATTGAGAATCTCTTCTTTTGTTCAGACGCGACCAGATAGATGAAATATAAAGACTTGACAGATAATGCATTGTTTGAACAGGTTACGCAAGGTAACGTTTTGGCATTCGACACTTTATTTGTCAGGCATTACAAAAATCTCTGCTTTTATTCCTTTAAAGTCATCTGTAAAAAAGAAATCTCAGAGGAGGTAGTGCAGGATGTGTTTGTTAAAATATGGGAAAATCGCGCATCATTGCAAATCGAAAAATCAATTAAATCCTATCTCTATCGTTCTGTTTACAACCTATCGGTTAATACCATCCGCGATAACAAAAAAATAAATAGTTCTGTCGAAATCGATTCTGCTTGCCTTAACCGCCAAGGAACCGACAATGCTGATGGCGATATTTTATTGAACGAATTAGAATCCAGGTTGTTTGGGATCATAAACTCTTTTCCCGAAAGGCAAAAGGAAGTTTTTATTTTAAGGCGTTTCGATGGGTTAAGCTACAAACAGATTTCGGCACAGCTAAAAATGTCAGAAAGGATGGTTGAGAAATACATAAGCAAATCACTTTCGGCATTGCGTAATGAGTTGGCCGAACATAGGGAAACATTGCCGCATTATTTTATTTTTTTCGTTTAGGGGGAGGGGAACGCTTTTTTTTGTGTCATATAAAGGTGAGTTGACACTTATCTTAGAAAATATGGCAAAGAAAAATGACCTTATGTTGCGGTATTTATTGAACGAATTAAGCTTGGATGAGGAAACCGCTTTTAAGCGCTGGCTCGAATCTGACCCCAAGAATTCAAGAAAAGTTGAGGAATACCGGGAAATTTTGGAAAAAACAAAAAAATATCCAAAAGGGTTTGACCCCGAAGTTTATAGCGCACTATTCAAAGTCCACAAAAAGGCAGGCATTGTTCCGTTGGAAAAATCGCTGCCAAGATATACTATATTAAGGAAAATCGCTGCTGTTGCTATATTAATCATTGGGTTAACAGGCCTGATATATATTCAGTTTAGCGCCAGAGAAGAGTTCGTAAAATATTCGGGGACAAACGAAATCCGTGAAATCGTGTTGCCCGACAGTTCGCATGTTTGGCTAAACGAATATAGCTCCTTGCAAGTCCCTTCAGTCTTTGCAAAAACGCAGCGGAAAGTAATACTCAAAGGTGAAGCTTACTTTGAAATAAAAAGGGACGAACACAAACCTTTTCTTATTTCTGCCGGAAATACAATCACAAAAGTATTGGGTACCAGTTTTAACATTAAATTGGACACTTTGTCGGGAAATGTAAGTGTTATTGTGAATACAGGTAGAGTCGAATTTTGCGGAACTACCAACAACTCGAAGAAGGCAATCCTAACCCCTACAGAACAAGGACTGTATATCAATTCGTCAGCCAAAATTTTTTCTTCGGTAAATACAAATAAAAATTATCTGGCTTGGAAAACATGCGTATTAACCTTCGACAATACCCCATTAAAAGATGTTTGTAGTGAATTGAGCCGACATTTCAAGAAGCGTGTAATAACGTCGGGCAATATTTCAGATAAGGCTTTGACTGGAACTTTCAATAATGAAAAGCTTGAAGACATATTGAATACAATCCGACTCACTTTAGATGTAAAAGTTAAAACGTCCGATGCCGAAATCATTATCTGTAATTAACCTTGCAATATTAAAACCAACCATTCCTCCTGTTATGATTAGAATTAAGCCCATTCCCGCAATACTTCTCCTCCTTTTTCAATTTTACTTTATCCCGTTCGCAAGCGCGTCAGTCAACCTGCAAAATGTGGCGGTTAAATTCACCAATAAGAGCTTGACAGTGAAACAGGCGCTTGACGAGTTGAACAAGGTGCCAGGTGTTAATATATTCTTTAGCAGCAAGGAGAGGTTCCTTAAAATGAATGTTGAATTTCCATCCCAATTAACGACAGTGCAAAAGGCTTTAGACGAAATCAAAAGTCAGGTTCCCGTTTTAATAATATACAACAAAGACCATGTAATAGTAAAAAGCAAAGAGGTAAGTGGCAACATCACTGTTTATGGTACCGTGAAAGATAGTATCACAAAAGAAAATTTGATTGGCGCCATTATCTACATAAAAGGGACAGGCGATGGTACCGTAACTGATTTAGAAGGGAAATTTTCATATAATCTCAAAATGGGCAGCTATCAATTGGTTTGCCGTTATATGGGGTATAAGGAACGGCAGTTTGCAATCAATCTTTCGAGGGACCTGAATTTGGAAATCTTATTGGAGGCTACAGAAAAAGAGATTAACGGAGTGACAATTACCGGGAACATTACAGATACGAAATCGTTTGCGAAAGGGAGAAAAATTGAAACAATTGACTCAAAAGAAGTAAGTCGGTTAAATACCAACGATGTGAATAGCGCTTTGCTTGGTCGGATAAACGGAGTTTGGGCAACGAAGGTTTCCGGGGCTCCGGGCGATCACAACAGGATCAGGATACGTGGGATTAGTTCAATTTTTGGAAGCTCTGATCCATTGTATGTTGTTGATGGTGTGATTGTTCCGGTTGTTAATTTTAAAACTTTGGGTATTGCCGATTTAAATACCAATGATGTAAGCAGCATTTCTGTCTTGAAAAATGCGTCCTCATCGGCGCTTTATGGCTGCCTGGGCGGAAATGGGGTCGTAATTATTGAAACCAAGAAAGGGGGCGGCCCAACGAGTTTCGATTTTTCCATAAAGAAAGGGTACCAACGATTCAAAAAGCGATATGACTTGATGGATGCCAAAACCTTTTTAAACACGCTCGATTCCAGTGATATGAAATTAGGGACTAAATTTCATACCAAATGGAGCGAAGGAATGATAAAAATGTTTGAAACCTACCCGCGATATCAAGATGCCGAAGGGAATACGCTTGGTTCTGAAGATTTTCAGGATGAGATTTTCCAAACTGGCGAAATCAACGAGTATCAGCTTTCGGGACAGGGGAGTTTTAAAAAAATTAACTACTTCATTTCAGGGAACTATTACAATCACAAGGGGGTCGTCGTCAGTTCGGGGTACAATAAATATTCCCTCACGGGTAACTTATCGAAGGTTGTTGGCGACAAAATGTCGATCCGGTTGCTCTATAAAGGAAGCCATCAGGAGAACAACAACAATTTAGACAATTACATGGGTAATAATGTGATATTTAAAGGGATCAATTATGAACCGGCCTATCGCTCGACACCTGATTCCTTTCTGGTAAAAAGTAATCGGCTTTATTACAATGGAATAACAAGCCCTTCGGTTGCTACGCTCTCGAATACGGGGCTGTCGCCCGACAGCTTGTTCTATGCACAGAGTAAACGAAAAATTGAAAATTTAAATTCGGTTAACCTTGTGGGCTTCTACCGTTTAAACGAACAGTTCTCGTTGCATTCAACATTTTCTATCTCGTTGAGGGATATTAAGTATTCGTCGTTCGTCCCTGCCGCCAATAAAGGTTACAACGATTACAAATTCCTCAGGAGTAAGGAGCATATTAATATCGTTAACCAGCAATATGATTTGAATTATGAAAAACAGTGGACAGATCATAGTTTAAATGCCTTTATCCGCTACCGAAATTACAACGACAATGTCTATTGGAATATTGACTCAGTCAAGAATGTTGAACTCGACGGCCTAACGCTTGAAAGCGATGTCTATTTAAGGGGATCTCAGGCGATTTTAGGCGAAAAAGGTTCTGTTATCCGTTCCATCAATTCTGCCATTTTTAATGCCAATTACGATTATAAAAAGAAATACTTTATCTCGCTGATTGGCAATTACGATAAATTAAAGGAAGGGAAGTTTGTCTCGGAGGGAAATCTTTATACGTCAGTTGCCTTGGATTGGGATTTGGCAAAAGAAGGCATCCTAGGACTTCCCCGCTGGATAAATTCGTTTAACCTATACGTTAATAGTGGCCAGGCAGGAAATTATCCGCTCAATGGTTTATCCAATGATTTGTATTCGTCACGTTCGAGTTATACTACCAACGACGAAAAAGTGCGGGCTGTCTATATTTCAACCTTGGCAAACCATCACATCGTTCCCGAAAAAGTGACCGAAACCAATTATGGGTCCGAAATATCGTTGTTTAAAAACAGGGTCGTGCTTTCGGCAGATTATTACCAAAAAGTGAACAAGAACTTGCTTATTCAACGTACGATCCCGAATTATTATGGCGGTGGTTTTTTTTACCAAAATATAGGAGAGATGAAAAATTCAGGACTTGAACTCAGCTTGGAGATCACTCCCGTCAATACACACAATTTTTATTGGAATACCAAGTTCGGCTATTCAACCAATAACCAATACATTTCAAAGCTCAACGACGGAGTAACAATCAACTTTAATAATGCCGACGTATTGATCCCCGATTTCTATATTAAAGAAAACGAAAAGCTGGGGTCAATAGTTGGTTATAGCTGCAAGGGATTGTATGCCAATTTATCAAAGTCGGAAAAAGAATCTGGAAAGTACATTAACTATAGAAAAGGGGGATTGGCCTATTTGAAAATTGATTCGTTGTATCCAAATAGTATCGTTGAGGGCGACAAAACAGTTATAGGCAATTCGTTGCCCGATTTTACATTTAATTGGCTGAATGAATTTGAGTTTAAAAATTTTGAGTGCGAGATGTTGTGGTATGGGGTGATTGGCGCCGATAAGTACAATGCCACAAAAGCTTCGACTTATATCACTGGGACCAATGCCGCAATTCAAGACTTTGTTAAGAATAAAAGAAACTGTTTT
>Ga0302292_1001000_pt1 | contig 18872 bp, 20 predicted proteins | sample III_Fen_N2_1_FD_194553 | JGI IMG/M metagenome (GOLD analysis project Ga0302292, IMG submission 194553) | Peat permafrost microbial communities from Stordalen Mire near Abisko, Sweden - III_Fen_N2_1 | ecosystem: Environmental > Terrestrial > Soil > Wetlands > Permafrost | place: Sweden: Abisko...
GATATTCAATGTTGTTTAATTCATGATAGCGAAAACGATAGTATAGAGATTGAATGAAATATCATTAGTTGATTGAATTGTTTTTGTTTCGAGATTGAGAATTATTATCACTAGATGATTTGATATTGATTGTTGTTTAATTCATGATAGCGAAAACGATAGTATAGAGATTGAATGAAATATCATTAGTTGATTGAATTGTTTTTGTTTCGAGATTGAGAATTATTATCACTAGATGATTTGATATTGATTGTTGTTTAATTCATGATAGCGAAAACGATAGTATAGAGATTGAATGAAATATCATTAGTTGATTGAATTGTTTTTGTTTCGAGATTGAGAATTATTATCATTAGATGATTTGATATTGATTGTTGTTTAATTCATGATAGCGAAAACGATAGTATAGAGATTGAATGAAATATCATTAGTTGATTGAATTATTTTTGTTTCGAGATTGAGAATTATTATCACTAGATGATTTGATATTCAATGTTGTTTAATTCATGATAGCGAAAACGATAGTATAGAGATTGAATGAAATATCATTAGTTGATTGAATTGTTTTTGTTTCGAGATTGAGAATTATTATCACTAGATGATTTGATATTCAACGTTGTTTAATTCATGACAACATGGTGAAAATGAGAATGACTTATCGAAGTATTATCTTTTTTTATTTGTCTTTAGATTGAGAAAACTGTTACTGTGGCGATAAGTTGAATGTTACTGTAGAATCCTAATAAAACAAGTTTAAAATCTTTTTTGGTCTATCTTCGTGTATATTTAAAACGCGCTACAGATGGAAAAAGATAAAGAAATGGCCGAGTACATTTATTCAATATTGCTCAGTGATAAAACGATTATTTGGTCATGGGGATTTCGAACTCCCACTATTATTGAGAATGGATTAAAATTTAGGGTGAGTGGCTTTCTATTTAAAGGTTGGGTAAAGATTATATATAATCAAGGTATAGATTTATTTGATATCAAATTAATCACGGTTAATGGTGCTGAAAAGAAGTCTTTAGAAAGTATATATTTTGATGAATTGGTAAGGGTAATTGATGATAATGTAGAGCGGGTGGAAAATTACGATGAGGCTGTGAAGAAAAAATACTTGAAAGATTGAAGATGAGCATTAGACAAATGTGAAATCAGAAGAAGTTGAATGTATTTCATAATGATATGCCTTTAAAAAAACTGGTGTGATAGCCTCTTAATCTCTGTTGCACCTATTTGTATTTTTTGCTCAGAATGAAATAAAAATACCCTCAGAAAACATCGTCCAATCTTAGATGTTTTCTGAGGGTTTTTTTTATAAAAGACATTGTATTTGTATTTTGATTAGTGATGGGGTAAATAATACTAGAGTACAATTAGATTTTTATAATAGGTCAACTAATGCCCAGATTTCTTCGAATCCATCTTGAACTGTCCTTCGTGGAATTGGAATGGCAAAGAGCCAATCGTAAATTATTTCTTCCGCTTCTAAATCGGACATTGAGGATTTATTCAACAAATATTCTTTTAAAGAATCCTGTGATATGTACTTGTCTGTATTATGTTTAATGTCTGTTATTTTATCGGGAATTTTTAGTTTTATCGATGTTATAATTACCTGTACAAGTCTCTTGTCATGAGCAAATAGGTCATGAATAATACCATAGATAATGTATCGATGTTGTAGAACATCATATCCAAAGCACTCAATAATATACTGAAGTTTATATTCCGTATCTATTTCTTTTGGATTATCGGCCAATGACTTTAATAAATCGGTTCCACAACCTGGACATAGACCGATTGTATTTTTTTTGGAGTTTTGCCATTTGTGTTGGCATTTAAAACATTGCATAGTTTTGAAATTAAATTGTTATACACTATATATATGGTATTATTATATAAAGAAATAGAGGTACATTATTTCAGTGCACCTCTATCCTTCAAAACATGTTAAACGTAGATTAAATTGTCATTTAGGGAAAATATCGTTCAGGTTGTTTTTGTTGATAAATTTATAGTAATCAGTCACAATCGTTAAAAGGCCGATAGGAACTAATAAAAATATTAATGGGTTAGTATGATAAGCTGCTGACCATTTAAATTCTATCAGCATAACAGTAGCTGTGGTAAGACCGCAACCAGGACACTTAAAATGGAAAAGTGTATTCCATAAACAAGGAATGAAGATGTTGAAATTTAGGACTGATTTTACTAAAGCAGAAACAATGAAATAGCAAACAACTACGCTCATAATTATATTACTCCGTAAATATGAGAATATGGAGGTAAATTTCCTACACATTTTTGATTGTATTACCTTGAATATCTTTAAAGTTTCCTGTAAGTATAATTATTAGGTCTACAAGTGCCCAAACACCACATCCTCCAAGGGTAAGAAGTTGAATAACTCCAATTATAGTATGTCCAGTGTAAAACCGATGCACTCCAAAACCACCTAGAAACAGGCATAGTAGCAGGCAAGTTAGCCATCTGTTGTCTCTTGATTTTGATTCAGAGTCTATTGAAGATGTAGTGACTGGATACTGTCTGACACCGCATTTCGGGCAAATCTCAGCTTTTAAGTTGATGATTTCACCACACTCAGTACAATACTTTTCATTGTCTTGTTTCATTTTTTTGTTTGTTTCTTTCTTAGTAATTGTAGTTCCATTTTGTCCATTGTTTATCTAATAAGAATAGACCTTCAGCAAGTAGTGCTGAAGATCTATTTATTTATTTATTGAATTTCTGATGCTGCTTTTACTAATTTATTTTGAAGTTCCACAAACTTAGTCATTTGGGCTGTCGATAGTTTATCTCCAGCATTACCTAGTTTTGTTTGTAAATCAGTAGCACTTTTCATCATGGCAGGGTAATCAGCCAAAGCCGATGCATCTCCATTCTTTGCTTTTTTCATTAACGCAATATATTTATCAATATATGTTTCATAGCTTTTCAAAACGGCATCAAAGTCTTCATCTTTGTTGGCTGCCGCCACTTCGACACTCGCATCTGATAAGACTGAATCATTCTCAGTGATAGTCGAAATAGAATCTTTGCTATTATCAACACTTTTTGATGCCGAAGAGCCACCACAACTTGTAAAAACCATTGCAGTAATAATCATTGCTGCGAAAACTGACATTCCTTTTTTCATTCTTTTTGTAATTAAGTTCTTCCTACTCATTTGGCTTTTCGGTTTCGCCTCGCGATTTAACTTGTGCGATTCAATTTATTTTTTGTGATCTTTAGTTACCACATTCATCTCTCATGTAGTTGGTCAGACTCTTTATAACCGTTCTCGATTTTTGTGGGAGTTAAATATCTTCTGCAAATATAATACACTTACATGTAAGTGCAATAAGAAATTTAAATAATTTTCCTTTGTATTAATAAAGTTTCAATAAGTGGAAAATAAAATAGATCAATTTGTTATTGATAAAGTAAGAGAAATTCGGATAATGAAGGGTGTCTCTCAGGCAGAATTAGCGGTTAATATTGACTTGTCCAGAGGGTTTGTTGGAGATGTAGAAAACCCACACCATAGGGCAAAATACAATCTTAAACATTTGAATAAGATTGCAATTGCCCTCAATTGTTCAATCAGAGATTTTTTTCCTGAAAAATTTATTGAGGAAGAATAGTTTTGGTAATGTAGGTACAAACTGTTGAGTGTGCCTCATGCTAGTTCTTAAGAGCTTTGCCTTATTCCGTAATTTGGTGGGAGTGTGGTCAATATTCTACTGGTGCACAGATCTTCGAGCTTTCTACATTATCTTAATAGTTAGTTGCTACTTACAACATCCTCCTCAATAGTGTAATTACTTTCTTTCTCAATCCCATTTAATATATCCAGTTTAATCTCATTTTCTATCTCCTCAATTGAGGTAATTATGTGTTCAATAAATCCTTCCATGTTGTTATCTTTTTGGGTTATTTTATTATTTATATATCCTCTAAAACCTAGAAATATGGGTAAATGGATATGAATCTTGAAAATTTATTATTTAGACAAATTGTGTAAGTAAATTTGTGTTTTTTCTCTGTTACCTCTTTCGAAACTGGCTAGTTAAGACTCTGTTGTCTTCAAATCCGAGTGTCTTACTGATTCACTTATTTAGGCGATATCGGCTGTTTCAAAGCGGGTGCGAAAGATGACGTATAGTGTAAGTTGCAATTTCGCCTATTGATAGTCTCTATTGCCAATTTGTTTTTTTCCTTGAAGTTTCTTCTATAGCTTGTTTTTGAAATAGAAATCTCCTTGGTCTGTTCTTCTTTTTGGTAACTTAGTTCGTTTAACTCCCTTCTCCTTGTAACTCTTCTGTCCCCTAGGAAACAGAATCAACTCATTTGTAAAAATCCTATATAATTCATCTATAAAAAAGCGATTTTCGTAATTTTTCACCCCATTTCTTTTTGAAATATCTGACAGTAATTCCCATAATAATGTTTGGTTAATTTCTACATAGTAACAATTATTGAAATAATGTGGCTGCCCATAGATTAGCCCCAATTTAAACTGATTCGCTTTACATAAATCTAAAATATTTGTGGTAATAGTCATTATTATGAATTCTGTAGTAGGCTCATTTTGTTTTGAAGTGCGTTCATGAAATCTAGTGTCTTGTAAATCATTTGTGATTCTAGATTTTTCAATATGACTGTCATATAATTTTTGAAAGTCAATTGTCTCCACAATAAATCGGATACTTAAAAAGTGCCTTATTGTTAGCATGTTTTCCTCTTTTTCTTGTTGTCTTTGTTGTCTTTGTTGAGCATGACGAATCCAATTATCCAATCTAGCCAGACGTTCTTCAAAGTCGAGCATACTATAATTTCCTGTATCTTTAAAGTGTTCCATATTTTATTTTATTAATTTGTGTTATTATTTAGATAAATTGTGTAAGTAGATTTGCATTTTTTTCTCTGTCTCCTCTTTCGAAACTGGCTAGATAAGCTTCTGTAGTCTTCAGATCTGAATGACCTAATGATTCGCTTATATAGGCGATATTGGCTCCTCCTCGTTTCAAAACAGTAGCGAAAGAGTGACGTGCAGTATAGGTTGTGATTTTACCTATAGACAGAGCCTCTCCGATTAATTTCATTCGTTTGTTTATCCGCTTTGTGAGTTCTTTATTTGTTGTTTTTCGTTCCAATGGAGTTTCTTTCCCATTCAGATATGGAAAGATGAATCCAAATTTATTCTTAATCCCCCAGCGGTCGATAATAGCCTGCAATTCTGGTGTAATGATTACCCTTATTTCTTTCCTGCTCTTAGCTGTTCTCTCCGTTTTTTGACGTACAAATAAAATCTCTCCATCAGTAATATTTGTGTATTTAAGTCTTATTAAGTCTGCAACATTAATCCCATTACAGAGATATATAAACAGCCATAGATCCCTATATTTATCTGTGGTTATATTCCTATCGGAATAGTCAAAAATGCTTTTTATCTGTTTAATGGTAAGTGATTTTTTGTGCGCTTCACCAGTTTTAATTTCAAAGCGATCTTTGCCGAAAGGGTATTGAGCCTCTTTAAATGTTCCAGCTCTTCTGGCTTCATTAATGATGGTTCGGATGTTGCGAAAATGCATACCAGTAGTAGTTTGATTTTTCGTTAGTAACCAAAATTGCTCACATTTACGTAGCCACTGAACGGTAATAGAACTGAAAGATATGTTCGTCCCAGCAAACTCCTCTGTAATTCTCAATGTTTGCTCATAAATTTGCATGGTACCAATCCGTCCCTCATACTCTAATGCTGATATTTTTGCCCTTAAAGCATTGTTTACGGTGTCACCGGTTGCTTTCCCTAATCTTGTGTTTAATGTGTCAAACATGAAATCACCACGTTCGGCTAGTGACTCTACATTGAGTCGTACCAAATTGAAGCTGTTTTCGATACTGGCTTTAATCGTTTTACTAGCTGTGGCTTTGCTCGTAGGAAGATTGTCCCAGTCTACCCGAGTGAGGTTTTTACCAGTGGGGTAGTACGCTCTTACGCGTTTGTAATTGACTCTTATCTTCACAGGATACTCACCTTGTGCATTCGGTGTTCGTGTGTCCAACATGGATGTAACGATGATACCATCTTTTGAATAACTATGCATTTGTATCAATATAAAATCGGGTAACAACATTGTTTTCCGATTTTATCTATATCCAATAAATTTTGAAAATATAGATTGAAAATAGTATTTTTTCAAGCTTGAGAATAATTTCAAACTACGATTGAAATAGCTGAGTTGAATAGATACAAATGAAAGTACAGCAGGCACGAAGATTTCTTGGTCCACATGTTTGATATTGCTAATTATCATAATGCAGATAAAATACGAGCCTATTTCCAAGAGCGGAATCCGGAAATATAAGAATACCATTCAAATATAGAAAAAACAAATGTTGCCGATGCTACTAGTTTCACTAAAGATCAATTACTGGTTATAAACAACTTTAGGGTGTTGAAAGTATATTTTAGCTACAGCAAAAATATGTTGGCAGAAATCAAGAAAATGTCTTACCGTAGTTGGCATGGTGAAGAACAATGTTGGACAGTACCCTCGTCGGAAAAATTCAAAGCGGAACTTAAAGAAATTGCAGAACGAAACTCACTGGACTTTATTTATCGCGAAGAATCCAAATCGGCAGTGAAGCCCCGCACTTCGCGACACGATATTGAAAACTATCGCGAATGCCCCGCCGAATATATTGCCAAACTGAAAGAGTTGCGTTACAGCCCAAATACACTCGACACATATAAACACATGTTCGAAGAGTTTATCAATCATTTTTCGGAAACAGAGGTTGACGACATTACAGATGAGATGATCATTGAATTTTTACGATATTTGGTGAATGAACGAAATATATCGGGTTCGTACCAGAATCAATCCATCAATTCCATCAAGTTTTATTATGAGCGAGTACGAGGTGGTCAGCGTAAAATTTATACCATAGATCGGCCTCGCAAAGAAAAGATGTTGCCCGAAGTGCTGAGCGAAGAAGAATTGGTGAAACTACTAAACGCAACAGATAATTTGAAGCACAAAGCCATTTTCATGACTATTTATTCGGCTGGACTTAGGATTAGTGAGGTCATTAATTTGAAGATAAAGGATATTGATAGTAAAAGGATGCAAATACGAGTAGAGCAGGCAAAAGGGAAAAAAGACCGCTACACGTTATTAGGTGCAAAGACCTTGGAAGTTTTGCGTAAATATGTTGCTGAATACAAACCAAAGGTGTGGCTATTTGAGGGATTAAAAGGAGAACAATATTCTACAAGTAGCATTCAAGCTAATTTAAAAATTGCGGTAGACAAGGTTGGAATAAAAAAAAGGATAACGGTTCATACGTTACGACATAGTTTTGCAACTCATTTATTGGAAGCCGGCACTGATATTCGCTATATTCAGAGCCTATTAGGTCATTCGAGTGGTAAAACAACAGAGATCTATACTCATATCACTACCAAAGGGTTTGACCAAATAAAGAGTCCGTTAGATAAATTGGAAATTAATTAAAAAAATACATCGTTAATTATCAAAACATTTCTATCTTTGACACTTTAAATAATCGAACTTTGTATTAGTAACAGACTCATTAACAGGTTGGATATACTCAGTAGTCCGAAATTACTCTATTATATTATATTATATGTCTAGATTACAGCTATATAGAAAAATATTCGAGTATAGATAAATGCGATATATGTCCAGTTAACTGGGTATATCCAATTTTCAACTGAGTATATACTAGTGTTAGCAGCTATTATAAAAAAACAAGAAAATCAATTGTAAAATATATTGTAGAATATGAAAAAGAACGATAAAAACAAAATGCAATTTCCAGAATACATTATACAAAATTGGGAAGCTAATGACGGAATTAATTTCGCAATTGCTTTAGCTAGAATAACAGGTTGGATCTTACATGTTGATTGGTGGTCTCCAACTGACGATAAAGAATCTGTTGAAAACATGAGGCCATTGCGTATTTATGTAGGTAATAATTTTAATCAAATTTATGATTTTAGAGGCAAGCAAACAATTCAAACGTTCTCAAATAACATTATTACTTCAATAGCAACAAAACGAGGAATTAACTCTGGAGGTGTTGTAACGAGATGCTATAGCGAAATTGATTTGTCAAATTTACCACTAAGAATTAAACCGAGTGAAGCAAAAATTATCGAAGCACAAGAATTTATATGTAAGAACACCTATTTTTTAAATAAAATACCATTGCGAGTTGAACCAAAAGTGCCTGCTAATATTGCAGCTAAGTATACATATGGAAACTGTAATCCTTTTGCAGCTGCATTATGTGATTTGAAAGGTTATAAACCAACTGCCTTAATTGCAAAAGAATACAGCAAACTTTTTGGAATAAGTAAACTTGGTTATGTTCACAGTTTTGTATTAGATAATGAAAATAATGCAATTGATATTTGGGGAAAAGATAGTGTTGAGAATATAGCCAAGAGATTTGAATTAGTCAAATACGAACTGAGTACAAATGAATATGACAATGCTAACCATGAATTTAAAAAGAAATATCCAGAAAAATATCATGAGATTTACGAAGAATCAGTCAAATTAATTATGGAATATTTTTGATTAAAAAATAATTGCTGCTAACACACGCCTATGGTCATTGGCTGGTTGACGTGCATTCCGCAGGCTTTGCTCCCGCATTCACTTTGTCGTTCCACGACAGCGAATGCTCCCGCAAACCGCCAAATGCCCATAGCCTCGGTCGTTATGCCTCATAGTAGAAAAAAAAGAGGATTCGAAAAGTAACATAAATCGAAAAGAAAACCAGAGAGTTATTAGCTTCAAAAAGACAACCGAATTACAATATCAACAAACTAAAGAAATCAATTATATGGAAGAGAAAAATGATTTAAGTGGCTTGAATTCGTCTGGATTCCAGAATTCAAATGGTAAGTTTAATAGTGAAATATTCAAAGACAACAAGACTATAGAGCTATTACGGCCTGAAATAAGAAAGTATTTTAGAGAAACTAAAACTATATACAGACATTCGTCTTCATATGGAATAAAACACGTTGCAGAAGATCATATAGGGACGTACGTGTCTAACGGAGAATTGATTTACGCAATGCATTTGGAAGGTTATAAAATCAAAAGAGACACCATTAATTGTTGTTTTAATATTAGCGGATCAGACTTGCGACTCTTAAGAAATTCAAATAAAATTCTAGAAATCTTATCTCAACAAACTAATCGTGAGATCTTTGAATATCTAAGATTTAGAAAACAATTTTTAAAATACAAATATCACTTTAAGTTCCTGCTTTATCTCAAATTCTCGGACAACACACAACTGAGGAACGATGTTGTGAAAGTTATATCTAAAGAAATGAATGAAAGTATTGTAAATATAAAATACTGGTTTGACATATTGAAAGGGCAAGACTCAACCATTCCAAAGGAGAAAATGGAACAACTTGAGCGGTTGTTTAACTTGGACGCGACTACCTTGACAAATAACATAGAAGATATTGCAAAATAAATAATTCAACGACATTATTAGTGTTACAGAGTGTCTGAATCGAACGTTTGAACGAGAAAGCATATCAACGAAAGAAACTACGAAGGCATAACACACGCCTATGCTCATTGGCTGGCTGACGTGCATTTAGCGGTCTTTGCTCCCGCATTCACTTTGTCGTTCCACGACAGCGAATGCTCCCGCAAACCGCCAAATGCCCATAGCCTCGGTCGTTATGGCCAATTTTAGAAAAAAGAAGACAAAGTCTGTATGAATAAAAATAAAGCACCACTTGCAGGGTTGACAGAAGAAGAAATTATTAATCGGGTTAACTCAAATTATCCGATAAATCTCAACCGAGACAAGTTAGAAATACAGAATCTAAAAGGACTTGAAGTAATAGAAGACATTAAAACTTGGTGGAATGAGAATCCAAGCTTTAGAATCAGAATAGACGTAAACACAACAAAAGAGCAAATAAAATTATTTTTAGAAACTCTTCCTAAGAACTTTGAGATTTCATTCTTTGACTTTTTTCACCCTCAATTAAGTGATCCTGGTGCTTATATTTCAGTTCAAGCAAATGGAAGTTCTTTTTTATATATGCTTGGAAATCATGGCTGGGCTTCTTGTTGGAAAAGAATAAACAAATCTAAATTAATTGATTACATTTACAAAAATAGGGAACATAACGAAGAATACCTTTGTATTTACAGAATAAGACGAATTGCAAAAAGATGGAGAAGAACATAAAATGAAACTAGGAGATTATAAGATTGACATTTTTAAAGACCAAAATTTTAATGCTGATTCGACTGATAATGTAAATCGATACGACCTTGATTACATTGATAAGTTAGGCTATAAACCTTCAACTATTATTGGCATTAAGTTATATATCGACGAAAAACAATTGACTAGTGCAGTAATTGGGGCAACTGGTGGTGGAACTGGAATTGGGGAAAACTCAACAATTATTGAATACGACCGATTATTGATTTGTTGTTCTGACTCAATTTTCTGTCTTTCTATTCCGAATTTAGCTTTATTGTGGCGCAGACAAGCAGACGAAGCTACTTGTTTCGAAATTTTTAAATATCAAGACTCTTATATCGTTCATGGAGAACTTAATATATCAAGACTCAACAAAAACGGAGAAATATTATGGCAACAAAGTGGAGCTGACATTTTTACGACTTTAGACGGGAAAGACGACTTCAAATTAATGGAAAATTATATATTAGCGACTGACTGGAAATACAGAAAATATAAATTCGACTACGACGGAAATGTAGTCGAGACAACTGAAGATACAAAGAAACAATGGTGGAAACTGTGGAAATAAAAAACTGCCTATAACACACGCCTATGTCCATTGGCTGGCTGACGTGCATTCCGGCGGTTTTGCTCCCGCATTCACTTTGTCGTTTCACGACAGCGAAGCTCCCGCAAACCGCCAAATGCCCATAGCCTCGGTCGTTATGGGCAACTCTAAAAAAAAACATTGTAGTAAATGAAAAAAAAGTATCCAAATACAAGTGTTCTCACTCTCATAACGCAGACAGACTGTGAAAATGAAAAGGTGCTCTTTATTTACTTGAAAACAGTCCCTGACTTTTATTCACTTGATACCATACATTGGTATGACGGATTTGGCAAAGACGGCAAAACATCCAATGTGTGGGACAAGCTTCAAATTAAACAATGGACAGCTTGTGGTAAAGATGACGATATAATCAAACTGTTTGACGAAATACTTACTACTCAAAAACTGATTTTTGGAAAGAAAGAAATAAAACTCAACATACCATCATACAAGGTTGCCAAACATAGCGATGAGCCATTTAAAAACAGAAGTGAAACAATCTATGACAGTTTAGTTACTGAATATAATTCGCTCATTCCGCAAGAATTTTATCAAAATGAAAATTTAAAATTCCTTTCTGGTTATAGGAGCGAATCAACAGAAATAAAGCCTCTCTTTCCTTTAGGTTTTTTTGAAGATGGCTTCATTTACGAAAACCTAAAATCAAATATTTGGGGGGTTAAAGAATACAGAACAGCTTATCTTACTTTTCATGGTGTAAGAGAAAAATCTCAAAAAGGTGTTGGAAGCAAAGAAATGGTTGGGTTTTATCAACAAAACTTTAATCCAACTGCTGAATATATCGCTGTAGCAAAAAACGAAACCAATAATGAAATTGGAAAAGCAACTATTAACAAAAGCAATGGTTTTTTCAAGATTGAATTGAGCGAACCAACAAGTAAAGGTAAAGTAGAAATAATTGTAAACAATAAAGAAGAAAAAGCTATTGAATATGTTTTTATTCAGGACATTCAAGTTAGCACACAAATTGCCAACACAACCTACAATGACATTTACGGTAGACAATTTTTAATCACATCAAAAGAAAAAAGAAGTGAAACGTTTTCCAATTTCACTTGGCAACAAAGTGTATATGCAGACGAAAAAATCGCCAATCAAAAGTTATCTGATTTATTTAAAAACATTTTTGAATGTCTTGGCTCACGAATTGTTGTTGCCGACCCTTATTTTTTAGGAAATATTAATGTTGATAGTGTAACAAATCAATTTCAACTTTCTAACTGCCAAGCTGCATTTATCAACGCTTTAATTCATTCTGCAATTGAAAAAAATGTTGAGCAATTATACATACTTGGTTACTGGGCAAGGGCTAAAAATCAAGTTGAAAAAAACGACACTCAAAATGCAAACAAAACAGACCAATTATTTGGAAGTTATGAAAAACTATTCAACGGAATTATTAAGACAAATAAGCTTCAAGATTATTTCAAACCGTCATCAATTCAATTTTTAAATGCGAAAGAAGACTTTCATAATAGGTATTGGTTTTCTCTTAAAAATGAAAATGGAGTTGATGTACTTGATAAATGCGTAATTGTTACTAATAGTCTTGGGGGAATTTCAAAAACAGAAGTTGATTTTATTATAGTTGAAGATAAATCTCAATTAGAACAAATAATACGAAATAGAACAGGACTGTTTAAAAACTCAGAAAACAAATTGACAATTTGATGGAAGAACTAAAGCAAATAATTCATAAAATATTATCCGATAAATCATCAGAGATAGATTGGCTGATTGTTCATGCCATTCACAAGTCAGCCACAAAAATTACTGGTGTGGAATTTTCATTCGTTGATGGTAAAGAACGACAAGATGAGCCTTTTAAAACAAATCAGGGTTATATCAGCTTAAAAAAAGCTGACACCATTGAGAACTTTAAAATAATTGTAGGCGAACTTTCCACAGAATTTAAAACTAATCCTATTTCACTTGCCAACCTTTTTATCGTTACGACAAGAGCAAGTTATACAGGGGAAGATGATGGAACATTGTTGAACGTGTTCAAGGGAAATATTGGAAAAGAAAATTGTAGTATTATTTTTGACTTACTGATAAACTCACTTAATGCGGCATATCACAATGAAAAACGTTATATAGATAAACAACCAGAAAACACAAACGAATGGTTGACATTATTTCGTTCTACACAATATCTGCACGGATTTTCCGACCCAATTCTTAATTGTTTGCAATTAGTAAGAGACGAAAGAAGTAGAAGTTTAGATTTTGATTTAATTCAAAATATGAAACCATTGCTTCGTGCAGTATTGATGGGCTGGTATGGTTATGACCTCACAATTTCACAAGCAACTCAAGTAAAACTTTACAAAAACGAACAAGAACTGGCTTTTCTTTCTGCGTGCTTAGTTGATGATTTTTCTGGTGAGAAAGTTTTACCTGATTGGCTTAACCCAGAATTAATAGAACTATTCATAGAAAAGCATTGGACGAAAATTGGCAAACCTGTTTTTATACACGTTTTTGGAATAAGTTATAGAAACAAGCAAGAGAATAATTTATACAAGAAACTGGAAGATTCGCTTCACGAAATTCTATACAAAAAACTGACTATTGAAAATCCTGAAACTTTAAATTGGATTAGTTCACTTGAATTTCCAACTGATTTTATTACTCTGTTTGCTTGGGTTGCTAAGAAAGAAATAGATTACAATAATATTTCTACTTCAGTCAAATCCGAGATATTGAATCAATTTATCAAAGAACTTCAAAGAATTATAACAGAACTTCCAAAACATTTAGCATCAGAAAAAAGTAGTGACCCATTCAATTCGTTTCAGTTTTTTGAGCCTAAATATCAAGACACTTTTGCTCATTTGTCGTTACTTATGCTATACGCAACAGACAACAATTTTAAAGACATAAAAGGCGTGTGTTTTTCATTTAAGCCTTTATTCTATGGCGGTTTTAGAGCTACATATTTAGCAACCCATTTTACAGAGATTATGTTACTTATAGGCTTGTCGGGTTACAGAATAAACGGACTTGACGAGAAAGGAAAAGGGATTATCAAAAAGTATATGAAAATTATCTCTGACGTACTTTTAGTCCCTTATATACACCTTTCTGAAAGGAATGATGAAATTTGGAATCACGAAAGTAAAAAAGAATTACTTCAATATAACGCAGGACAATATCTTGTGAATTATGCTATAACCGAAATAAATAAACTTGTAGACAATAAACATTATGACAACTTTATCAATGAAATTAATGAAATTAAAGTATCTTGTTAGGTAATTACAATTTACAAAAGAGCTGCCCATAACACACGCCTATGTTCATTGGCTGGCTGACGTGCATTCCGGCAGTTTTGCTCCCGCATTCACCTTGTCGTTCCACGACAGCGAATGCTCCCGCAAACCGCCAAATGCCCATAGCCTCGGTCGTTAGCGGTCATGATAAAAAAATAAAAACAGAGCAAATATCAAACAGACAACAATGAAATTAGAATTTGAAATTACCAAGACAGATTACGAAACCTTTTACAAACAACATTTCTTATATGAACTAAGAAAAAGGGCAACAGCAGCAATATTAATTCCGCTCATTGTTGCATATTCATTCGCTGGACAACCATTTTACTGGATGAAGTTTGTATTAATAACAATTATTACTGGATTCCTCTACCTTGCAATTTACTATCTAATTCCGTATTTTGTTTCAATAAATAAGCTAAGAAAAGCTATTTCAGATGAACCTGGATATTTGGAAAAGAAAAAAATAAGCATTACAGATGAAGGATTGTATTTTGAGAATGAGACAAGTAATATCACGAGGAAATGGGAAAGTTTTGTCTCTGTCGATTCATATAAAAAATTCGTTTCACTTCGACTTGCCGACAAGAGAACCTATTTAATTCCTAAAACCGCATTTGTTTCTGACAACGAAGCAATAGAATTTCTTGGTATTGTACAAAGTGAAATTACCAAAAGAAGAGGACTTAGTAAAACTTCTGATAATAAAAAACCACCTTACAAGTGGGTGCTTATTTGTTTTGTTCCCATAATAGGAGCTTATGCAGGAATTGTATTTATTATACAAGGGATTTTCAAATACAAAGACAAATGGTTTACTCTTATGGGAGTGTTTGGAATACTTTTTACAGTTATTTTATATGGTACATTATTTCCAGAATTCTGGAATATGAAAGTGAAAAATGAAAAAAACACTAAATATGCTAAAACAGAGATGAATAATCTGATTAAAGATATAGAATTTTACAAAATACAAAATGGAAACTATCCAAATATACTAGATGATTTAGATAGTTATTCAATTTATGATCCATTCAAAGACAGCAAGGATAAGAATAATCGCTTTAACTACGAACTGATTGGCGATAAATACTTGTTATTTTCGTCGGGAATTGACAAAATACCTAACACGAAAGATGATATACATCCCGAAATTTGCGTAGTTGACAGTAGTAAAATTGGATTATTAAAATATACATGTAAACCCGACACGACAGAACAAAAAACGAACAAAATCACGAACCGCTAACACACGCCTATTGGCATTGGCTGGCTGACGTGCATTTAGCAGGTTTTGCTCCCGCAAACCGCCAAATGCCCATAGCCTCGGTCGTTAGCTGCAAGTGTAAAAAAAGAAAAAAGACAAGCAACATTATGAAAAGGACGATATTATTGATTGGTTTAATTGCGATTATTTTAGTTGGTGGACTTTATGCTAAACGAAAATATTACAACCCGAGAAAACAACTTGACAACGCAAGAACTGAAGTCCGAAAACTTGTTGACAACAGTGAATTAAGAGAAGGAGACTTAATTTTTCAGACTTCACTTTCGCGACAGAGTCAAGCAATACAACTTGCGACAAAATCAAAATATTCTCATTGTGGACTAATTTACAAAGACGGAAAAGATTATTATGTTTTTGAAGCAGTTCAACCAGTTAAGCGGACACCGCTTGACAAGTGGATTGCAAGAGGGAAAGACGGAAAATATGTAATAAAACGACTCCAAAATGCTGACCAAGTTTTAACTCCAACGACTTTAGCGAATATGAAACAAATAGGCGACAAATTTAAAGGTAAAAACTACGACTTGACTTTTGAATGGTCAGACGACAAAATATATTGTTCGGAATTAATCTGGAAAATCTATCAACGTGCAACCAGACTGGAAATCGGAAAACTTGAAAAGCTTAGCGACTTTGATTTGACAAACGAAGCTGTAAAACAGAAAATGAAAGAAAGATATGGAGACAAGATTCCTATGAATGAAATTGTGATTTCACCTGTAGCAATCTTCGACAGCGAACTTTTAAAAATCGTGAAATCAAACTGACGAATTAGCATTGACTTTATATGAAATCAATCATTATATTTTTAGCATTATCCTTATTGACAATTTTCCATTCGACTTTGTACGCACAAAACAACGAAGCAAAAATTGACACAACAATTTACAGCGTTGTAGACAAATATCCTGTTTTGATAACGAATGTAAGAAAATATAAACTTGACCAAATAAATAAATTTATTGATAAGTATAAAGCTTTTCCAATTGACCCACAAGACTGTACTGGTCGTGTAATCATTTCTATTGTAGTTGAAAAAGACGGAACGATTAAATATAAAGATTATATTCTTAAACTTTGCCCTGACTTTGACAAAAGCTCTATGAATGTAGTTGACTTAATGAAAAATTGGAAACCCGGCATTAAAGACGGGAAAAGAGTTCGAACAAAAATAAATTTGACAGTTAAATGGAAATGGTGAAAACACCATGCAGCTAACACACGCCTATGTTCATTGGCTGGCTGACGTGCATTCCGGCAGTTTTGCTCCCGCATTCACCTTGTCGTTTCACGACAGCGAACGCTCCCGCAAACCGCCAAATGCCCATAGCCTCGGTCGTTATGGGCAGCTTTAAAAAACAAAAAAACAAATGAAAAAAACAACAATTATTTTATTATTAGCTGTTTGTCAGTTTGCGTTCAGTCAAACCACGCAGATTGACACAAAACTAAAAGGTATTCAAGCTAAATCAATTCAAAGAAAAAAGCTTGTAGATTATGATATGATAAAACATATCAAAAACAAAGTGGTGATTCTTGAGTTTTGGGAAACATGGTGTGGTCCATGTATTGAGGGAATGCCCCATCTGAAGGAGTTGAAAGATAAGTTCCCGAACGATCTACAAATTATTTGTATTTCGAGTGATGATGTGAAGAAGACATCAAGCTTTATTTCAGAACACTCCTATCCTTTTGATTATGTTTTTGATGCAAAAAAGCAATTATCAGCTATTTTCCCACATTCAAGCATTCCACATTCGGTAATTATTAACAAAAAAGGTAAAATTCAAGTAGAAACTTTTCCAGGATATCTAACTCCAGAAATAATAAAAACCTTGATTTCGACTGATTCGATTGATGTTCCTGCAAAAAACAACTTCGATCCTCATAAACTTGAAAGTAATAAAACAGAACAATCTCTGCTTTTATTTGACCTTAAAAGTGCTGAACTGGGAGACAGGAGTTACACCAGTCACTCCATAAGCGAAAATAAGAAAAGGATAGTAACAAGTTATAACGAAGCTAATACATTTAGAGATACTGTAGAAACCATTCAACAATCAACTTTTGCAGCTAAAAACATTCTTCAACTTTACAGTTATGCCTATAATGATTTATCAGAATTAAGATTAATATTCCCAAAAGAGCTTGATTATGTCAATTCTCACACCCCGAATAATAGGTATAAATTAAATTATTCATTATCCAGTCTATTTGGTGACTATCACTCTGTAATGATTCGTCAACTGAATGCTGCATTTGGGTTGGAGACAGAGAGAGTTCAGATAGATACAACAGTTCTAGTCTTGAAGAAGGTCTTGACAAATGGAAAATCTATAAAACTAGCTACCAAAAAGGGAAAATCACTTGAATCAAATCTTACATACAAGAAGATTGAATTAAAGGGAAATTCACTTGAAATAAAGGATATAGCGAACTTAATTGAAAATAAAACTCTGCTTCCAGTGGATATCCTAGTAAATGAAAAAGTTGAATATGAATTAAATATTAAAATTGAGAGTGTAAGTGATACTTTAGAAGACTGGTTGTCCCTTTTCGAAAAAGAAGGAATATTCCTTGTGAAAGAAAAGAAAAAAACAGAATTTATTAGGATTAAAAAAGTATGCCCATAACACACGCTCTATGTTCATTGGCTGGCTGACGTGCATTCCGGCGGTTTTGCTCCCGCATTCACCTTATGGGTAATTGTCGGAATCAGAACTTACAGAATAAAAGTTGGCATGTAGACAAAAGAATTAGGTTCCTTTTGAGTTGAGTTTGAATAAAGTTGGAATGAGTTACAGTATATGAGACTTGAAATTTTCTTGCACACGTTTTGCACACAACTTACACTAATCATATGAAATGGGATGATAATTGATGAAAACAAAATACCTACATTTATACTGGTAGATAGGTGGTTATGATATAAAATGCAACGGGATGAAAACCCAAGAAACTGCTTCTTTTACGACTCATAATCAGGGGGTCACTGGTTCAAGCCCAGTTGGGCCCACAATGAAAATGAAACACTTACACATTCACTTGTGTAGGTGTTTTTTTGTTTGACCCATTTTTTTTTGTTCGTCATTCGTTTTAGTTTCCAATGTGCCTCTATTGAATATTTTTTTGTGAGATATATAAGTTGTTTGTAATAAATTTATTATGCCTTTTTTGTTATTGAAAAGTCATTCCTATATGTGTTGTTTTATTATATTATATGAAATCAATTCCAGATTGTGATGTTTTTCATTTGCACAAATAGAATTTATTCCCTATCTTTGCACCGCATTAGAAAAAAATGCAGACATTAAAACCTGGTTCGGTAGTTCAGTTGGTTAGAATGCCGCCCTGTCACGGCGGAGGTCGCGGGTTCGAGTCCCGTCCGTACCGCAAA
>Ga0302292_1001002_pt1 | contig 18868 bp, 17 predicted proteins | sample III_Fen_N2_1_FD_194553 | JGI IMG/M metagenome (GOLD analysis project Ga0302292, IMG submission 194553) | Peat permafrost microbial communities from Stordalen Mire near Abisko, Sweden - III_Fen_N2_1 | ecosystem: Environmental > Terrestrial > Soil > Wetlands > Permafrost | place: Sweden: Abisko...
GGGAATATTGAAGATACTGTCGCATTTTATATGAGTGAGAGCTACAATAAGAATCCAAACTTATATTTTGAAGATTTAACTTTAGCTCCAGGAAATGAAAATATTCGTATTAAATCGTTTGAAATAAGTCCAATTATTGGTAATGAATTAAATGTAGAATCTGGAATAAATTTCATTTTACAATTTTATAATTACAAGTCGGGTATTAATATGGATGCAACGTTTGAATTATCAACTGTTGATGAGATTTGTGTGTTTCATATAGGTAAAGTAATTACTCCTAATCAAGATTCGAGAGAAGGAATTTATGAAGTTAAATTTCAATTAAAGCCTTACACTTTAAATGCTGGAAAATATAAAATGAAATTAATTTTTGGAGAAAGTCAAAGATATTTACTCTGGATGAAAGACAATGTACTAAACTTTGAAGTAGAAAATACACTAACAGGGCAAGGAACAAATATGGGAATTCCTCCAGGCGTATTAAGGCCACAAGTTGATTTTACATACAATTTTATCGATTAGAATGACGTTTAATTACAGATTAAAAAATGTGCAAATGCTCTTCATATAAGTGAATGTTACGAGATACAAGGTGGACGAAAATGAAACTATTTATGTCTGCTAAATTAATTGTACTTAAATTTTAAATTTAACTTTGAATATGAAGTATATGAAATCAAGCTTATCAGAAGTGAAGATGGTCAATCTCCCTAGAATTGAGGATCCACGCGGCAACCTCTCTTTTATTGAAGAAGAAAACCATATTCCATTTAAAATAGAACGCACCTATTGGATTTACGATGTTCCTGGAGGGCAAGTCCGCGGGGGGCATGCATTTAAAGAACAACAGGAGCTCATTGTTGCACTCTCTGGTAGTTTTGATGTGTTAGTGGATGATGGTAAAGAGCAAAAAAAGTATTCTTTAAACCGTTCCTATTATGGCTTATATATTCCTGCAGGTCTTTGGCGGCAAATGAACAACTTCTCTACCAACTCATTGGCAATGGTACTTAGTTCAACTCATTTTTCTGAAGTTGATTATATTCGCGATTACTCAGACTTTTTAAGGCTTACAGAATTATGAGAAGAAATAGTGTTTATGATTGCCATGTGCTACCTCTTAGTAAAATCCATAATCGGGCTGGAAACATTACCATTATTGAAGGAGAACAAAATATTCCTTTTAATATCCGGAGGATATACTACCTATATGACATACCAGGTGGTGAAAGTCGTGGAGGCCACGCCCATAAAGAGTTATCCCAATTGATTGTTGCCGCAAGTGGAAGTTTTGACGTATTACTCGATGATGGTGCGAATAAAAAAATAATAAAGTTGAACAGACCTAATTATGGATTAATGGTTGTACCTGGCATCTGGCGTGAACTATTTGAATTTTCTTCAGGCTCAATCTGTATGGTATTGGCATCTCATAAATATGATGAATCAGATTATATCAGACAATATCAGGATTTTATCACATACAAAAAATAAAAATATGGGAACAAAGATTTATCGCATAGGAACATATTTACCTGAAAATAAATTAACAAATGAGCAATTAGCTAATGATTTCGGAAGATGGGAACCTGAAAAAATTGAAAGTAAGCTTGGGATAAGAGAGCGTCATATTGCAGGGTTGGAAGAAACTGCAGGAGATTTGGCTTATCACGCTGCTCAAAATGTTTTGTTTGATTATGACCGGCAGAAAATAGATATGCTTATACTTTGCACTCAAAGCCCTGATTATTTTTTACCCACGACAGCATGTATACTACAAGATAGATTAGGTTTGCGAACTGAAACAGGTGCCTTTGATTTTAATCTTGGTTGTTCAGGATTTATATATGGTTTAGCGATGGCAAAATCATTTATAAATGCAGGGATTGCCAGCACTGTATTGTTGATAACCGCAGAAACCTATTCAAAACATCTAAATTCGAAAGATTTAGCAAATAGAACAATATTTGGAGACGGAGCAGCTGCAGCAATTATTGAAAGCACTGCCAATGAGCAAATATTTAACTTTATACTTGGAACTGATGGTAAAGGTAGCAACAATTTAATCGTACCAAATGGGTGTTTAAGAAGCAAATATAATCCGCAAGCAGTAGAAAAAGTAACTGAATCCAACGACATTTATACTGAAAATGATTTATTCATGAATGGACCGGAAATATTTAATTTCACAATTGAAGCAGTCCCTTCTGTTGTTGAGAAGTGCTTAGAAAAAAATAACCTAACATTAAACCAAATTGATTTTGTAATTTTTCATCAAGCAAATAAGTATATGATCGAGTACCTACGAAAGAAAATTGGGATTCCAAAGGAAAAATTTTATTCAAATATGCTATTAACAGGAAATACTGTTTCTTCAACAATACCAATAGCATATGATGATGCTATTAAAAATGGACTGATTCAAAAAGGAAATAAAGTTTTACTTTGTGGATTTGGAGTAGGTTATTCCTGGGGTGCAACAATCGTTGAAGTATAATATTAGAAATTAAGATTATGAAAAAAAAAGAATTCGTAATTCAACTTGCAGAATACTGTGAGTTTGAAAACAATGGTTTGACTTTAGAAACTCAACTGAAATCAGTTGAAGGTTACGATTCACTAGCCGTTATGTCTATGATTGCATTTACTGATGAGAATTTTAATGTTAAGCTTACTGCTCAACAAATTAAGGAATTATCAGATTTTAATTCGGTTATAGAACTAATTGGAGTTGATAAATTTGAAGATGATTAATCTTAACGGGAAACGTATTTTAGTGACTGGGGCTTCTTCTGGTATTGGGAAAGCGGTTTCGCAACTTGCGGCTTCGCTGGGAGCTTCAGTAATCTTATTTGGAAGGAATATTGAGCGGTTGGAAGAAACTTTTTATTCATTGCAAAATCAAGGCCATGAATATCATTCCCTGGATGTTACTGATTATCCCCAAATGGAAGAAATAATACGCACATCTGTTAAAAATTTTGGTCCAATAAGTGGTTTTGTACACTGTGCTGGAATTGAAAAAACCCTGCCATTTAAAGCATCAACGCCCAAGCTATTTAAAGAAGTCTTTGAAACTAATGTATTTTCAGGATTTGAGATGGCTCGAATAATTTCACAAAAAAATGTGTACGATGCAAATGGCACATCCTTTATATTCTTGAGTTCGATAATGGGAAGAATTGGTACTCCTGGGAAAATTATATATTGTTCAAGTAAGTCAGCCTTATTATCTGGCACAAAAGCAATGGCGCTTGAACTCGCTCCTAAACGGATCAGATGCAATTGTGTGTTACCAGGAATTGTCGAGACAGAAATGATAAAGAAATCATTTGAAATCCTGCCAGAAGAAGCGAAGGATAACATTATTGCAAAGCATCCACTTGGTTTAGGAAGGCCAGAAGATGTTGCTTCGTTGATTATTTTCCTCCTTTCAGACAAGGCAAGTTGGATTACCGGTAGTGAGTATGTAATAGATGGTGGTTATTCGGCACAATAAATTAGAATATAATTGCCAAATGAAGTATAGTATCAGATTAATAGAAGAAGTAGACGCTGATTTTATAGTAAGTCTAAGAAATAATCCTAAGCTAAATCGTTATTTAAACACAACATCTTCTAACATTGAAGAACAGATTAAGTGGATTAAAAATTATAAAATCAAAGAAAAGAAACAAGAAGAATTATACTTCATAATATTTGAAAATGGTATTAAGAAAGGATTATATCGCCTTTATAAAATCAATAATGTCTCCTTTACGATTGGAAGTTGGTTATTTGAAACTTGCGACAATAGCATTTTACCAATCATGGTCGATCTCTTAATATCTGACTTCGGTTTTTATTATTTGAAAAAGAATGTTTTACTTTTTGATGTTCGTAAGGATAATAAAAAGGTAATACGATATCATTCATTAAAAACGCCGTTACAATATTATGAAGATGAATTAGATAATTATTACTTGATTACATTCGATAATTGGGAGAAAGCAAAGGAGAATGTAATTTCATATTTTAATATTGACATGAATGATTATGAAACTCTTAAAACTACATCTGGATTCTAGTATTCTAAACAAAAGAATGTTTAAGCTTGTAGATTTTGAGAAAGATTGGATTGGCTATGGAAGCTTTGAAGCGAAAGCCTGCGAGAAGTATTTACCGGATTACGTTCAAATATCAATAAATAGTTTAGACACCGAGATAATCCACCATTTTGAAGGACAAGGCTATCGGTTTAGTGAATTTCGAATCAATCGAAAACTTAATCTTCAGAGTAATAACATAAGTGATTCATATTTATTCCCCTATTCCATTAACCAAGTTGCAAATAATAATCAACTCAAAACAGTTTTAGAAATTGCTAAAGAAGTACATTTTGATGATCGATTTTCATCAGATTATTCCATGAGCGAGATGACTCCAATCAAAAGAAACCTAACTTTTTTAAAGAAATCCTATCAAAAAAAGGACGAGTTCCTATTATTCTATTCTAACCAACAATCAGGTAAAATTCTGGGATATCAATCAGGTAAATTTATAAACGAAAAAGAAGTATTACTATTTTTAACTGGATTAACAGTCGACTTTGAATCAAAGAAATATCGAGGATTATTTGACTTATTATTCTATAAATGGTTAATAAATAATCATGTAAAGCATATTAATGCAGTTTCGAATGGAGTAAATCTGACTGAATTGAACCTTGCTTTTCAATCGCAATCTTATGAGATTGTTTCAACTGAAATAGTTTTACGAAAATGGTTTTCTCAAATTGGATATTTATAGAAATATCCAATGATATTTTCAAAACGTAAGTTGAAAATTATTTTTAAAGTAGAACACATAATCTAAAAACATTGAAAATGATCAAATTTCTTGACCTTAAAGCCATAAACGATAGTTTTGAACCGGAATTATCAGATGCAATAAAACGGGTACTCGATGCTGGTTGGTATTTGTTAGGGAACGAGGTAAAGTCGTTCGAACAGGAATACGCTAACTATATTGGCACTAAAAATTGCATTGGTGTGGCAAACGGATTAGATGCTTTGCGATTGATTTTAAAAGCCTATATTGAAATGGGCATCATGAAAGAAGGTGATGAAATCATTGTACCTGCCAATACCTTTATCGCTTCAATTCTTGCCATTACTGACAACCACTTAGTTCCGATTTTGGTTGAACCAAATATTTCGTCATACAATATTGATCCATATTTGATTGAAGAGAAAATTACAGAACGTACCAAGGGAATTATGCTTGTGCATTTATATGGACAAAATGCCATGCATCCCGAAATTGAACGATTGGTTGTAAAGTATAATCTAAAATTAATTGAAGATAATGCCCAGGCAGTTGGTGCTCATTATGGAGAAAAAAGAACCGGATCAATTGGTCATGCTGCTGGTCACAGCTTCTATCCCGGCAAAAACCTCGGATGTTTAGGCGATGGTGGAGCTGTAACCACAAACGATGATGAACTTGCTGCTGTAATCCGTGCCCTGGCTAATTATGGTTCAAACAAGAAATATGTGAACGATTACAGGGGTTTCAATTCCCGTTTGGATGAAATACAGGCGGCCATACTTCGAACCAAACTACCACGACTGGATGCAGACAATCAACGGCGCCGCGAAATAGCTCAGTATTACCTGGAAAATATCAAAAACCATGCAATCATCTTACCCGTTCAAAACCCGGAACGTGAAACCTTGAATTTGAAACTCGAAAAGGTTTGGCATTTATTCGTTATTCGAACTCCACACCGCGACCAATTACAGCAATATCTTACAGATAATGGGATTCAAACATTAATACATTACCCCATTCCACCGCACAAGCAGGGAGCATACGTATCGTTAAATGGACTATCATTTCCTATTACAGAAAAAATTCACGAGGAAGTATTAAGTTTACCGATTAGCCCTGTGATGTCTGATGAGGACTTAAAATATGTAGTGAAGTGTATCAATTTGTTTTCTAAATAAACTTCATCAAATTGTTATAAGTTATGCAAATAAAAAGGTTTTTTATTACTGGAATAACATTTGCAAATATTCTGAAAGCCTCAAAATATTATTTCAATCATGTAATTTTTCTTTTTTTATCTCGACCCTACTATAAGCTGCTAATAAGCTTGATGTATAAAAGTCATCGGAACATTTGGTTAAAAATAATATTAAAATTATTAGTTAAAAGCTTGAGAATTGAACCTGAAGAGTTTGTTGCAATATCAGATTACTTGGGATTGAAATCTACTGATGAGGAAGTTCTGCATTTGGACAAGGTAACATTATCTTATAGTGCTCCAAAATTTGACGAACTTGCCTCAAATAAATCAGATCTGATTGAAGGAATAAAATACGACCATTATGGCCTTTGTTTAAGAAATGCCACTTTCTTTGGCAGCTCAAGCATCATCTTTTTGGAAAATGGTCGGGTTTTGTATGATCTGAAATTACTTGATAAAGGACAAAGGTATTGGTATACCGATACTGGCATTGTTTACTACAAGCAAAATGGTCTAATTATTAAAAGTGGTACTGTAAAAAAAGAATTTAAAGAAGCCATTTGGATGGGTGGCAACTACTCTGCTAATTATTACCACCTACTCTTTGAGTTTTTGATTAAATTCGAAAAACTTGATAGTCTCGATATTCCTTTAGATATCCCAATTTTGATAGACAAGGTCTGCTTTGAAGTTCCGCAATTTAATGAATTACTCCAGTTTGTTAATGTTCAGGATCGACAGTTAATTGGGGTAGATCATGGATGCCGTTACCGGGTAAAAAAAATGTATTTCATTAATTCACCCAACATTATCCCCCCAAACTATATAAATGATCGCGATCTACTTCCTGAAGATGTTCAGTTTGACATCAGATCATTACTTGCTTTGCGTTCTCGACTATTAGTAAATATCTCCCCAAAGACCTTTCCAAAACGTATTTATATTTCGCGAAGTAATGCCAGTACAAGAAGACAATTTAATGAAGGCGCCGTTTTTAATTTATTAAAGGAGTTTGGGTTTGTTTCGGTTGCTCCTGAAGAATTATCAGCTACTGAACAAATGGCTCTTTTTAATGGGGCCGACTGGATTGCAGGAGGCTCTGGAGCGGCATTTACAAATTTAATATATTGCACCAATACAAGTAAAGCCATTATATTTGCAAAGACCCGCTTGCCTTTTTCCGGATTTTCAACAATTGCCGCAGCGGTTGGAGCCGATTTGCGCTATGTCACGGAAGAGTCCACCAAGGGCGATTTACTAAAAACATTACATGATCCTTTTGAGATTGATATTAGCATGTTAAGAAAGATACTGACTGATTGGATATAGAAATACAGCTCGATAAATATAAATCAAAGAAAAACAAAGAAATTTGTACACCAACGATTGAAATTATAAGAAATCATTTAGAAAAGTATAATAGTAAAAAAGATGCCAGAGAACATAGAACATCCAATAGTTTCGATCATCGTTATCACTTATAACTCTTCCAAATATGTTCTCGAAACCCTTGAAAGTGCCAAAGCTCAAGCCTATCAAAACATTGAATTAATTGTAAGCGATGACTGTTCAACAGACAATACCGTTGAAATTTGCAGGAATTGGATTAAAAAAAATGAAAATAGGTTTATCAAAACAGAATTAATTACCAACAAACAAAATACAGGGATTACTCCAAATTGTAATAGAGGGTTGTTTGTTGCAAGTGGACAATGGGTGAAGTTTATTGCAGGAGACGATGTTTTGCTTGAGAACTGTATTAGTAGCAATATACAATTTGTAACAAACAATACATCAATTTCCTTTCTCTTTTCGAAGATGAAATATATTGATGAAACAAGCAAACTTGTTGTGAAAGTGGAGGACGACAACTCCGAATTGTATGAGTTTTCTGCAAAAAAACAATTTAAAAAACTAATAATTAGAAATTGGTTAAATGCTCCATCAGCATTTCTAAAAAAAGAAACTTTAATTGGACTTAAAGGATTTGATGAATCAACAAAATTCATTGAAGATTATCCACTCTGGTTAAAAGCTACAAAGAATAACTTTAAACTGTTTTTTTTATCAGCACCTACAGTAAGCTATAGATTACATAGTGAAGCATTCAGTCAGATAGCTTTAAGTGAGAAAATAAAAAAAGAATTATTAATTGTTTTTTTAAAATATAAATTTCCGAATATATCAATATCAAATTTCATATACTTATTGTATGAATATTTAACTCTAATTGAAGGCAAAATAAAACTTACAAAACATCTGAAAAAAATTTCACGATTATTGCGGTTAAGAAAAGCTTATAGATTTAAATAATCCTTTGAAGATTTTCAAGTATTAAAATTCAACAAAATAATCATTTTAGAATGTTGCAAATTAGAAACTGGGAGACGATTTAGATGTCAAAATATTAGGCATCACAACAGTATCTTTTGAAATACTTGGGTTCCCAAAAATATTGAAACATAAAATAACAACAGATAATTAACTTGAGTAAGTACAAAAAGTCAATTATTTGCTTAATAAAAATCTATTTACGTGAACGATAAAGCAGAATTAGGTCCTACAAAGATTTATGGTATTTGCGCTCATGATGTCAAAGGGGGTTCAACAATCATATTTAATGATGTATTGTCATCCGTTGGTATTAATAAGCGATTCGTAAATGAAAAACTTAAGGACAGTGAAAATGACAAGACTGAAACTGATTATATTTCATTCCAATCATTATCTAAATCTCCATCAACCTGGTTCAAATTTCTACGTAAATTTCTCAAAACATCATATACTATTTTTACTAATACCCGCGGCTACAGTGTGGCTCTGGCAAATGAATTGATATCAATCTTATATATATTTCCTCATAAAGCATTTAAAAGACTGGATATTATTTATTACTGTCATTCGGCATTTCGGATTACTGTATTTAATAAGTTGTTTTTATCCCGGTTTATTAATTATTATTCAGATGTTATAGTTGTTCCATCATTTTATTTGAAAGACGAGTTAATTAAGATAGGCATAAGTTCTTCAAAAATACAAGTTATATATAACGGCACTCATGAAATCAGCCTTCCAAAAAAATCACAAAATAATAATTTGGACAAGAAGTTGAATGTATGCATTGTAGGGGTAATTCAATATCAAAAGGGACAGGATGTTTTTATTGAAGCAATAAAGAATCTAAATCGCGATGGTTACTACGTTACTGGAAATATAGTTGGTCCAATTAGAGAAAACGTCTATTATGAAGATTTGAAAAATAAATTGGTGATTGAAGAATCCCTACAAAATATTTACTTTCTTGGCTCTCTTGATCACCAAACTGCCATTAAATTTATGAATGCACAGGATGTCATAATTTGTTTATCACGATACCGGGAAACACTACCGACAGTACTTTTGGAAGCAATGTCTCTTGGAAAAGCAATTATCGGTACGAACATTGGTGGTATACCCGAGATTATAACAGACGGTGAAAATGGATATTTAATAGATCCGGACAATGTCAATCAGTTACAAGCTGCTATTTTAAAACTAATGGATCAAGAACATCGATTGCAGCTGGGAGAATCCGGATACAAGTTATTTTTAAATAAATTTAATAGGGAAACCTTTCTGAGTCAACATAAATTATTAATTCAAAAATGCTTTCAAAAGCAAATTGAAAATTAGTTTGACTCTCTGATATAACAACAATAGCACTTTGAGTTAAATTTGACAATAGTTTTTAGATATCAAAGATGAATATTTCAGTCTGCATAGCCACCTTCAACGGAGCCAAATACATCGAAGCTCAGCTCACTTCCATTCTCAACCAATTGGGTAAGGATGATGAAGTCATTGTTTCTGATGATTCGTCGACCGACAATACCATTGAAGTAATCAGGCAGTTCAATGACAACCGAATTAAGCTTTTTACCAATCAAAATTTCAGGTCGCCAATCTTTAATTTCGAGTTTGCTATTTCAAAAGCCAGTGGACAGTACATTTTTTTATCTGACCAAGACGATATTTGGAAGGAAAATAAAATTAAAGTCACTCTAGATTATTTAAAAAATTACAATCTGGTAGTTAGCGATTGCAACATCATTGATGGGAATGACAATGAATTATTTCCGTCATTTTATCTGGTAAACAAAAGTGCCCCTGGTTTTATTGCAAACCTGAAGCGAAACTCATATTTGGGATGTTGCCTGGCATTCGATCAAACCATCAAACAGGCTATTCTTCCATTCCCGAAACACATTGCGATGCACGACATTTGGATAGGTTTATTAACTGAATTAATTGGAAAGAGCATATTTATTCCCGATAAACTTATCTCGTTTCGCAGGCACACTTCAAATTTTTCACCCACAAGTCAAAGAAGCAATTTTAGCATTTTCTTTAAAATAGGATATCGTATACAGTTTCTCATTTATCTCTTTTTACGCATTTTAAAGTTAAAAATAAGGTGAAAATCTCCATCATAACAGCCACCTATAATAGTTCTTCAACCGTTGCAAGATGTATCGCATCGGTTAATGAACAAACCCATCCCGATATTGAACACATTATTATCGATGGATTTTCGACTGATAACACTTTGGATATTGTAAAAATAACTCCCAGCCGCATTACCCAGATGATAACTGAACACGATGTAGGAATTTATGATGCTTTAAACAAAGGAATTCGACTGGCTACAGGTGAGATCATAGGATTTTTACATTCCGATGATTGCTTCCAATCTACAAAGACAATTGAAAATATTGTTCAGGCATTTTCTACACCACAGGAGCAAAGCTATCCGGATGCGGTATATGGAGATCTGGTTTTTGTCGACAAAAAAGATAGTAACAAAATCGTTCGATATTGGAAAAGTAACCCTTTTGAATCGAAGCTTCTCCGGCAAGGATGGATGCCTCCCCACCCCACTCTTTTTATGCGGCGTGAAGTGTATGGGAAACATGGCTCATTTGACATTCATCTGAAATGTGCTGCAGATTACGATTACATTCTTCGCGTATTTCAGGATCAGTCACTGAATATTTACTATATACCTGAAGTAATTACAATGATGGGGATGGGTGGAGTAAGTACCACCGGGTTCAAGAGCTTAATCAATAAAAAGAGAGAAGATTATTGGGTTTTAAAAAGCAATCGGGTACCCTATCCTTTGTGGGTTTTGTTTTTAAAAAATATTTTAAAAATACCCCAACTGTTTTTTAAGAGAATTTAAAATCCGAGATCTTCAAATTCATTCAAAGAATTAAAATCAAAAAATACCATTTTTAAACAGTTTCTCATTCTTTACCCGAAAGAATGGAATTTTATGCTCTGAGAAAAAAATGCAATAAACATTTTTTTGTTAATAATTTTCATGGCTATATTATGGTTTTTATAATCAGATTTGTTAAATTAGTTAAATCTTGAAACGATTAAAGATTAGGTGAATAATACCACTAGGTTTGGACTGATTTAGAATTGCACATGGTATAACTGGGTTTCAAATTATTGATTTCGAAAATCTGCATAACACAGCCTTATGCATTTTTATAGACAATTATTTTAAAAAATCAAAAATTAAATTTATGTCGAATCAGATCAGTGTTGAAATTAACGATGAAGGGCTCATGGAAGTTCTTCAAGCCATCGACACCATTCGCCAGAAACTTCCGTTTTTGGTGAAACTCTCTCCGGCACAAAAGAAAGCGACTGCCATGCTCGAAGATGGCCGTATTCCTTTTGCCAATAAGGCCCTTGAATATGCTTCGCGCGAAGTTTCAATTTCGCCCAATCCTGCACTACTGGAAGAAGCAAAAAAAGATAGCCAGTTGTATAATAAACTTCAATCGGTTGACCGCGAACTGGCTCGCTTAAGCGAGATGGTAAGCGATACGCGAATGCTTGCTGGCGCCGAACTGTATGAGTTTGCAAGGTTCGTTTATAAAATGTCGAAAATATCGGCTTCCATTGGTACTCCTGGTACCAAAAGTATTGTCGACGACCTTGGCAAGCTGTATGCCGGATACGGGAATTCAGCTCCTGCACCGGTAGCAAATTAATCAAGGATATTGTACCCTGACATGTCAGGCTGTGTAAGGCTTGTCTGGGTATAAATGAAACCAGCCGAGGTTCAAGGATAACCGATCAGGATCAGCAAGCCCAACATCGGTGTTAAAATGCCCGAAACCGGGGGCGGCAACCTCGTTCTCTTTGTAAATATAAAACCCACTCTACCGAAAATATAAGCCATCGACGACGGGAACCTCAACATCGGGGTCGAAATGCCCGAAACCGGGGCCGGCGACCTCGTTCTCTTTGTAAAAATGAAACCCACCCTACCGAAAATGTAAGTCATCGAAGACAGGAACCTCGATATCAGGATCGAAATGCCCGAAACCGGGGTCGACAACCTCGTTCTCTTTGTAAAAGTGAAACCCACTCTACCTAAAATGTAAGTCATCGAAGGCGGGAACCTCAACATCGGGGTCGAAATGCCCGAAACCGGGGCCGGCGACCTCGTTCTCTTTGTAAAAATGAAGCGCACTCTACCGAAAATGTAAGCCATCGAAGGCGTGAACCTCAACATCGGGGTCGAAATGCCCGAAACCGTGGCAGGGATGAGAGATCACAAACAAATTCGGTTCGATAGGTTTTGTTTTTAATGCGGTTTCCTATGAACCAGACAAACAACCGGATACTCAACCTTTTGAATTATAAAATTATATGAATATCCGCTTATTTGCCTAAGCAGTTGAATATTGTGTTGATATTCTTTGCCGTTGACTTCAGTCAACGGTAAAATGAAAATGAGGGATCTGGGCTTTAGCCCTAACGATTGTGGCTAAAGCCCTTAGCTTCGCTCAACATTCAATCCGTCCCGATAGATCGGGACGGCAAAGGATATCTTAGCTACACAATCGGATATTCATATAAAATTAATCAGGCATTTAATTAATAATACAGGATGCCCGAGGCATCAAATGTTTATAGAAAATTCGGGGAGATGTTTGTTCGACCCTAACCGGGGTCGTATATCTTCTGCACCTGATATAGCTACAAACATGCAAACCCCCTGGGTTTATTGATAGATTGCTAATGTTTGCCAGATACCTAATTCCATGATTAAAATTCATTGTTGTCCGATAAAATTTAGTTTATCCGCTACGCGGAAAAAAAGGTCTATTAATTGCGACTGATTTACAATACTTTATCCGCTACGCGGAAGGTTCCGCGTAGCGGATAAAGTATTGTAAAAATTTCAAGCCCAACGCCAGCTTACCTCGTAGAGGTTAAACAATACAAACGTTTCCGAACGATGTTCATTATTTTACCGGACACAAATTATTAAAATTGAACTAACCCTTCCGCCAATTTGAATTTTTCTGTCTCACATAAAGATTTAACTTTGTTGCAGCTTAAAATTTGTCCATGCCAACCATTCAACTTATTTCTGCATTTCTGATCGGATTAGTACTGGTATATGTTTCGATTCCGGTAATTGTCCGGATTTCGAAAGAAAAACATTTATACGATGAGCCCAATGAACGAAGAATACATAAAGTAGTTATACCAAATCTGGGGGGAGTTGCCATTTTTATCGGCATTTCAATTGCCACCCTTTTGAGCCTTCATCAATTCGAATTTATCGAATTCAGGTACATTCAGGCTTCCTTGATTATTTTGTTTTTCATTGGGATAAAAGATGATATTCTGATTATTTCGGCCCGTAAAAAATTCATTGCCCAGGTCATTTGCGCGCTAATCCTGATCATTCCGGGAGGAATACGTTTCACCAACTTGCATGGGATATTGGGCTTATACGAAATTGATTATATCTTTAGTGTTCTGATCACTTTACTAGCTATTGTTTCCATTATCAATGCCACGAATCTGGTAGATGGTATCGATGGGTTAGCAGCTTCTATCGGGATATTTTCATCCATCATTTTTGGTATTAAATTCCTGATTACATTCAACGAGGACTATGCCATCCTTTGTATGGCTATTATCGGAAGTTTGCTGGCATTTCTTTGGTTTAATGTATACGGTAGTACCAACAAGATATTTCTGGGCGACACGGGTTCTTTAATCCTTGGATTATTGATTGCAGTACTGGTTATTCAATACAATGAATTTGCTTTAACGACCACCCCTCAGGAAATTAGTTTTTCACCGGTTTTTTCACTGGCCATTTTGGCTACCCCATTAGCCGATATGATCAGGGTTTTTACCATCCGGATATATAAAGGGAAATCGCCATTTGCACCAGACATGAATCACATCCACCATCGGCTCTTAAAACTTGGGTTTTCGCATTTTAACAGCACGCTGATCATTGTATTTACCAATGGTTTTATCATTACCCTGGCCTTTGCCTTTCGGTTTCTGAACAAACATGCCTTAATGGCGCTATTGATTGTAGTTATTTTTTTGCTACTTCAATTGCCTGATTTATTTCTCAAAAGAAAACGGAAAGCTTAATATTATAGGCAACTAAGTAAGGTCTGCTGAAAAGCTCCAAGAAGATAGAAACGACCTCAGAGAGGTCAAATATTTATAGAAAATGATGATTAGGAAGTAGTCCAACCCCGACCGGGGTTGAATTTTCACTCGCATTATCTGTTATCTATAAACATTTTATCCCTCTGGGATACTTATTGAGATTTTTTGATGGCTACTAAGGTTAAATAAAATAAAAATAAGGTTTTTATATGCTATCAAAGCTTTAACCATTAATCGCTGCTACAATTGCCTGATTTATTTCTCAAAAGGAAACAGAAAGCTTAATAGAATATAAAACTATTACACAGTGTTACACGGTGTTTCCACTGTGTAACACTGTGTAATTTTCATTTTTTATTTCTTGATCAACAAAGGATTATAGGTTGACTGAGCTGCGGGTTGTGCCTGTTGACCACCACAAAATTGCTTATAATTGGTTCCGCCGTCTTTATTTCCCGCTTGCATGGCTGCTTTATAATACTCACAGGCTTCTGTCCCTTTTCCAATACTTTGCAAATTGACTCCACGCAAATTCAGTAAGTTACCCCGCTTTACTCCAAACGAAAACATCTTATCTATGTCGTTAATACTGGACTGAAACTGTTTGGTAAAATAGTAGCTGAATGCCCGGTATTCGTATACTTCAGGAAGATTTGGCTCTTTATTGATGAATTCGGTTAACAATTTAGCAGCGTCATCATATTTCTGTGTTTGATAGGCGCCTAATGCCCGGTTAAATAAATCAACATATGGAGCAATCAGCAATCGCGACCGCTGAAACTCATATCTTTTCACAATGGTGGTATCCGTAGGCAAATATTTATAGGCAGAATCGATGCAAGCTGCGGCTTTTTTCAGGTCTCCTATATTATTAAGGAACTGCGTATTCATTACCCAGGCCTTGCTGTTATCTTTAACTGCTGACAAATAATCATCCAAAAGAGGTACCGCTTCATTACTCTTTCCTGAGCGTTCCAATATGGCGCACATCATCGAGAGATTCTCAAACATGCGCGGTTTATACTGAAACACTTTTTTGTTATAGACCATGGCACTGTCGTTTTTACCCTGATTGAAATAGGCCATTGCGATAAAATACTCCGGACGTGTATCATATGGGCTTGAATGATCTTTTTTCAATAATGCAATCGCTTCGTCGTATTTCTTTTCATTAATCAGATACCTTGCTTTTTGAGCCGAAATCGGTTCCCCAACAACATTAATGTCCGGAATCCAGGGGAACCCATTGACAAACATGCTGGCCGATTGTGTCAATTTACCCGTATTCATTTCATCTTTGATAATACGCTGCAATTTCAGTGATTGATAATTGAGTATCAGAATATATCCGCAAAACAACAACAATACTGCTAATTTCACAGTAAAGATTTTGTGAACAAATGAACCTCTTTTCTCCATCAACTGAAGATAAGAGCCGGAAAGCCGCGACACTGCATTTCCATTAGGCGTAATCGTATCTTCAGAAGCTTCTCCTGATACAACCACACTCTTTGGTGTTGACATTTGAGTTAAAGCAATACCGGCACCCGCAAACAATGCAAATAATGCCTGAATCTCCGGACGATCCTGCGGAAAATTAAAGAAGGCATCGAAGAAATACGCCATTAAACCAAAGGCTGGTAAAAAGAGGTACTTCAGGTATTCACTATCTTTTCGTAAATACACTGATTTAAAGAAACTGAAGATAATAACGAAAAAGATTGCAGCAAAAAATAATCCGCCGAAAATACCCACTTCGGTGGTGGTCTCAATAAAATCGTTATGTGCTTTATACTGATAGATGTAATTCGGGTTGGTTTCATTTTCTTCCTTTAGTGTAACCACTTTCCAGTTCCCCAATCCGCAACCCAGTAAAGGTTCTTTTTTAATTACATGAAACGATCGTTCCCAAGCGGTCAAACGTTTATTCGAAGATTCCTCTTTTTCGGAAATCGATGATAACCGCTGAGCAATACCCACATTATATACCCCTTGTCCTTTCGGATAAAGCACTTCCTGAGTAACAGTAAATACAAGAATCGCTGCGACCAGACCACCGGTATACATCAAAATCAAGCGGACATAATTTCTGCGTTTTTCATGAAGATAGTTGATAACCAGATAACCCAGATAGGCAATTGTCAGGAAAAACAGACCAATATAAAAGGCACGTGAGCTCATAAATAAGACTGCCAGCAAGCCAGCTAATCCGGCAAGAATGGCAAATGTTCTTTTCCATCCGTTTTCGAATGTGATCAACCACAGTGCAAAGGGAAGTTTCACAAAAATGGATGCTGCCAGAATATTCTTGTTGGAGTATACCGTTTTAATTAAACCGATATCAGCCAATTCTCCCTTAATGTATTTTTGTATGTTGTAGAAAACTGAAATTCCATCGAAAAGCAGCAGCGCTGTCATTCCAATAGCCAGATGAGTCAGGTATCTTCTGTCGATTCGGACAATAACAGAAATAAGATAAGCAGCAGAGAAAACAGTAAATATTTTGAAAAAATGAAGGATAGACTCGATCACATTGATGGCCTTAAAGAACGAGAGCACCGAAACCACCATCAGAAGGGTATAAAAGATACCCGCCCAGCTTTTAAAAAAGCCTAAAGAAATATCAGCGTTCTCTTTAACTTCCTTCCGGGTAAACAGGTAGGCGAACACCACCAGATTCAGTAAGGCAATTGTCATGAATTTAGGCCCGTTGGAGTCGAATGCCTGCATATTTGGTGTAAGTACTGTTACATACCCATAAGCCAATAAAATAAGGCTGTAAATAAAATTGAGAGGTGTATCTTTCTGAATTTTAGCTTTATTACTACTGGGTTTATTGAATTGCTTTGCCATACCTGTTATTTTTTAAAGTTCCCAAAAATAAAAATAAAAATCTGATATTTATGGTTAAACGCTATGAATTAATCGACTACACGAAACAAAAAAAAGCAGGGACTCCATCTGTTAGCAAACAGATGAAGCCCCTGCTTTGGGATCTTATTAAACTATACTTTTAGCCTTTTTGAATCTTTTCGATTGTGTAATCGTGTCGTAAACAATAGGTGCAGCATTAAATACTGAAGAGTATGTTCCAACGCCAATTCCAATTAAAAGAGCAAAAGTGAATCCTTTAATTGATGTACCACCGAATATGAAAATGGCAACCAATACGATCAAAACAGTTAACGAAGTACTAAAGGTACGACGCAGTGTTGAATTCATCGCATGATCCATGGTTTCGGCCAATCCGCGTTTTGGATACAGGTGACGGTATTCACGGATACGGTCATAAATAATTACCGTGTCGTTTATCGAATATCCGATTACGGTTAATACCGCCGCAATAAATGCCTGGTCGATTTCCAAAGAGAACGGCAGGAAGCCATATAGCAGAGAGAACGCTCCCATCGTAAGAATGGCATCGTGAGCCAGCGAAACAACCCCGCCCAATCCATATTGCCAGCTATCGAACCTTACCAGGATATAAAGGAAGATCAATGCCAACGAGAAGAATACAGCCATAATAGCATCTCGGGTGAGTTTGGCCGAAATGGTTGGCCCAACCTTTTGTGAACTCAGCAAGTTTACTTTGTTGAACGTATCAGCCGAAATATCGCCAATAAAATTGGCTTTTTTAAGTCCCTGAAACAACAGTTCTTCAACCTGGTTATCAACATCAGCCGTATTTTCTTCAATCATATAGCCAGTAGTAAGGCGTACAGTATTGGCATTCCCGAACGTTTTTACATCAGGAGTTGAATTGAAAACAGGAGTTAAAGCATTCTTGATATCATCTACTTTTACATCTTTGTCGAACCGGACCACATAAGTTCGCCCGCCCTTGAAGTCGATGCCTTTGTCAAAACCACGAACCACGAAAGAAATCAGTGAGATAACAATTAAAAGACCTGAAATCGAATAGAAAACTTTCCTTTTTTCAATGAATGGAAATTTCACAAAACGCAACCAGTTTTTATTAAATGCTGATGTAAATGTAATTTGCTTATTCTTTGCTAACTGACGTTCAAAAATCAGACGAGTGATAAAAATCGAAGTAAATAATGAGGTAAGAATACCAATGATCAATGTGGTTGCAAAACCTCTGATAGGACCTGAACCAAAGATATAAAGGACGATACCCGTTAATAAGGTCGTTACCTGTCCGTCGATGATGGCCGAATAAGCTGCATTATACCCATCGAAAACAGCTAAGCGCACTGTTTTTCCTGCCAGCATTTCGTCTTCAATGCGTTCGTAAATCAATACGTTTGCATCAACGGCCATACCCATGGTTAAAACGATACCGGCAATACCTGGCAAAGTTAAAACGGCTCCGATCGAAGCAAGAATACCGATCAGGAA
>Ga0302292_1001008_pt1 | contig 18771 bp, 18 predicted proteins | sample III_Fen_N2_1_FD_194553 | JGI IMG/M metagenome (GOLD analysis project Ga0302292, IMG submission 194553) | Peat permafrost microbial communities from Stordalen Mire near Abisko, Sweden - III_Fen_N2_1 | ecosystem: Environmental > Terrestrial > Soil > Wetlands > Permafrost | place: Sweden: Abisko...
CAATTACAGTTGAAACCGAAAACAACAATACGATCAGAGGAATCAAAACAATGAACTTTTTTGTTTTGTTGAGAAACAAACAAAGCAAAAACCAGGTCAGCCCAATGCCAACTCCGAGGTAGGTCTATCCAGCTGTCCTTCGCCATATTTCAAAAATCCGTAAATAACTGGCATCAACGACATCACATACAAAAATCTGGAAATACTTCCGATTAGCCTTTGCCGATGATAGTCATTTTCAATTCGGGGGATAAATGAATACCTTATAGGTATTGTATTCTGAAATTCAGGCGCCAGTAAATCCTGCTCCGAAAAAATGAGCTGTCGTTCGATCGCTATTTTAATGGCTGCATCTACAGCAACTTTCTGGTAGCTTTTCTGGTTCTTTAAAACTTCGAGTAGCTGAACGTCGGTAAAAGCAGTGTATAGTTCGTAAAAATGTATTTCTCCCGGTTTTCCCAGATTGATAGGCTTCATTGCTGAATTTATTTTTTACAAAAATAGGTCTTTGAATTTATTAACAACTAATAAAACGCATATTTCAGAATTATAGGTATTTTCGTTTTCAGGAACGCGACCTTGATGGTCATTTATTGCACATCATTAATGGTCATTAGCTATGCGTCATTGGTAGTCATTAGCTGAGCTTCTAATGGTCAAGATGCTTCTAACGACAATTAAATGACTATTAAATGACTATTTGAACAAAAATTGAATGATCAAAACAGAAATATAAACCTTAAACCTTTAGATCATGTATAATTTTGAGTATCAGAATCCAGTAAAAATCATCTTTGGAAAAGGTGAAATCGGGAAAGTTGGGATTAATATTCCGGAAGGATCAAAAATCATGTTAACATTTGGTGGTGGCAGCATTTTCAAAAATGGTGTTTACGATCAGGTAAAAGCTGCAATTAAAGGCTTCGAAGTTGTTGAATTTGGCGGAATTGAGCCAAACCCGCATTACGAAACTCTTATGAAAGCTGTGAAGCTGGTGAAAAGCGAAAACATCACCTTTCTACTTTCAGTTGGCGGAGGTTCGGTACTAGATGGCACTAAATTTATTGCAGCGGCCGCTTGCTTTCAGAACGGCGATCCATGGAAGATTTTATCTCATCAGGCACCTGTTATGGATGCTATTCCGATTGGCGCTGTTTTAACTTTACCTGCAACAGGATCGGAAATGAATGGCAACTCGGTAGTTACGCGGTTTGAAACAACTGAAAAGCTGTCGTTTGCCTCGCAAAAAGTGATGCCAGTATTTTCGATCCTCGACCCTGAAGTCATTTTCTCGTTGCCCGACAAACAGGTTGCCAATGGCGTTGTTGATGCCTTTGTGCATGTGATTGAGCAATACCTGACTTTTCCGGTTAACTCTCCTATTCAGGATCGTTTTGCCGAAAGTATCCTGATAACCTTGGTCGAAGAAGGCCCGAAAGTACTTGCTAATCGGAACGATTATGAATCGGCTGCCAATTTGATGTGGAGTGCAACCATGGCATTGAACGGATTGATTGGTGTGGGTGTTCCGCAGGATTGGGCCACGCACATGATTGGTCACGAACTCACAGCTTACCACGGAATTGATCATGCACGTACACTGGCGATTGTATTACCGGGAATAATGCAGGTAAAACGCGAGCAGAAGAAAGATAAGATAATGCAATTGGGCAAACGTGTCTGGGGAATTGTTGAAGGTAATATGGATGAAAGAATTGACAAAACCATCCTTAAGACCATCGACTTTTTCGAATCGGTTGGATTGCCAACCAAATTATCCGATTATGGAGTTTCGACCAAAACCATCGACCTCATTTGTAAACGCTTCGAAGAACGTGGATTCAAGATTGGCGAAAAAGCTAACATTGGCCCGAAAGAAATTCGTTTGATCCTTGAGAACAGGCTATAATTAATCATTAGAAAAAGTTATTAGAAAGTTTTTTTCTAATGACTTTTTCTAATTTTCTTAATTGTATTTCAGCAATTCTTTGGCAGTTTCGAGAGCAGTGGCCGAATAGTTTTCGCCGCTCAACATCTGTGCAATTTCTTCAACCCGTTCCTGATCAGTGAGTTTTGCTATGGAAGTGTAAGTTTGTTCGTTCAGGTCGAATTTGTACACTCTGTAATGGTTCTTTCCTTTGGCAGCAATTTGCGGCAAGTGAGTAATATTCAGCACCTGAACAGTTTTCGACATTTGATCGAGTATCTGGCCCATTTTAACGGCTACTTCGCCTGAAACACCCGAATCTATTTCGTCAAAAATAATGGTTGGCAACGATCGGGCATCGGTAATTAAAGTTTTGATGGCCAGCATCAAACGCGACATTTCACCACCCGAAGCAATTTTGCCAATCTCCTGCAAATCCTGATTTTTATTGGCCGAGAACATAAAACTGACTTCATCCAGTCCCGATGATGAAAAATCGGTCAGTTGATCAAATTTTACCTGAAACGCCGCATTGGGAATACCCACATTCCGAAGTACTTCAATAACCCGGGATTCTACCGATGAAACGATGGAATGTCGCTTTAAACTGATTTTTTTCGCCAGTTCTGTCAATATTTCTTTTTGAACCTGAATTTCGTGTACGAGTTGTTCAATTTCATGTTGATAAGAATTGATCAACTGTATTTTAGCCTGAAATTCAGCTTGTAAACCCAACAGTTCAGCAATGGAATTGACCCGATGTTTCTGCTGAAGCGAGTAAATCAAATCGAGCCGTTGTTTGATCTTTTCAATCTGTTCCGGATCATTTTCAGTCCGGTCTTCAATAGCCGATGATTCAGCTGCGAGGTCTTTCAATTCGATGTAAACCGATTCTAAACGGCTAAAAATCTGTGCGGCCTCCGGAAGTACTGCCTGAAGTTTTCCGATCGAATTCAGGTTTTCTTTCAACAAGGCCAGCACCGAATGTTCATCTTCACTGAGATTCTGGAAAACTAGTCCAAATACCGATTTAATTTCCTCGGCATGAGTCAGTTTTTCGAACAATAATTCCAGTTCGGATTGTTCGTTTTCAATCAATTTTGTTTCTGACAGCTGTTTGAATTGAAATTCGAAATAATCAAGGTCCTTTTTCGCTTGTTCTTCCAGATCAATTGTTTTGGTAAGGTTGCCTTGAAGCGACAGGTATTTCTTATGGGCCGAAGTGTACGTTTTGAGAATTTCAGCATTTCCGGCAACTAAATCAACCAGGCGCAATTGATAGTTCTTTTCATTCAGTTCAAGGTTCTGGTGCTGCGAATGAATATCGATTAACTTCATGCCCAGATCGTGCAGGACTTTTACATTCACCGGCGTGTCATTGATAAAAGCCCTCGACTTTCCCTGAGGAGTTATTTCGCGCCGGAGGATTGATGTATCCTCATAATCAAGTTCATTGGCTTCGAAGAATTTTTTAAGTCCGTAATTTTCGATCTCGAAAACTCCTTCTGCTGTACATTTTTCTGATTTATCCCTTAAAACGGACGAGTCGGCACGTTGACCAATAATCAACCCGATCGCGCCAAGCAAAATAGACTTACCGGCTCCGGTTTCTCCGGTCAGGATATTTAAATCGCCGCTGAAATCGATATTCAGTGAATCAATTAAAGCGTAATTTTTAATCGAAAGTGATTTTAACACAGGAAATTACAAATTAGATTAATGTCCGAAAAATCAGGAATTACCTGACCAATCCGATCATAAAGATAATTGATTATTTAAACATCAGAGTCCTTCAGCTTTCAGAATTTTTTCATATTTGGTGCCATTCGACGGATCGCATTCGTTGAGAAGTACAGAGACCCGGTTACGTTCATCAGGAAATGACTTCGAAAAAACATTGACCAGTTCGTCCGATTTGGCATCAAAAAACACCTGAAGAATATACAAAGATGGACGTGCCCTGAATACTTTTTGAATCGACTTGAGTGATTCGGCAATAACGGCCCTGCCCTCTTCCGGCTTATCTGCCATTATATCAAGCCCTAACCGTTGATATTGATAGGTACAATTTCGGAATCCGGAATAGGATTTATTTAATATATTCTCGACCAGCCAATACCGGTTTTTCTCACTTTCAAAAGCTTTCCAGCCTTTTTCAACGGCATTTTGCGAATTATTTACGATTGCCTGAGCCTTCTGAAAAAATTCGGTTCCACCTTCAGGCGAAAACGAATCATAATCCATACCCAAAACGATGTATGCGTAAAAAGCCAGAATGTTGGTTAGGTTGTCTTTATTCGAGGTTTCGTTAAATTCGAGTGTCTGATATTCAACGTATTTAGCTTGAAAATCATTATCCTTGATATTCAAAAGAACGGTTTGGTAGGATGAATTAAACACAGGTCGGCGAATCTGAACTTGAATGTTTCCCTTAAACTCATTCGAAGAAATTTGTTCTTCAAGGTTGATAAAAAAGCTGCATTCAATCCGTTCGTCCATTGAATACTTATGATCGGTCCATTTCCGGTTGTTCATGAATTCATACAAGTCAGATTGCATAGTTTCGAAAACGGTTTTATTTGTTCCCTGTATCTTTGTCGACGAAATGCTGATATTGCAGCGTAATTCCTGTGCCATTAAAGGGAATTGGCAAATAATCGCCAGTGCTATTAACATCCAAAATCTTTTCATACCAGCAATTTATACAATTAAAGTGTTTCACCCAACATTAGAATGGGAACTAAGTATTTTTCCTTTTCTTATTTTTTCTCCATTTCCGAAATGATCCGGGCAACAATATCTTCGGCAACTTCAGCCTTTGATTTTAACTCAAAAACCGACTGATTATTGTCTTTATCAATTATTGTTATTTTATTGGTATCGACACCAAATCCAGCGCCAGTGTCATTTATGGAGTTTAAAACTATGAAATCCAGATTTTTACGGACAAGTTTCGAATAAGCATTCGCAAGTTCGTCGTTGGTTTCGAGTGCAAAACCAACCAGAAGCTGTTTTTCGGATTTCAGCTGTCCCAAAGCTCCTGCAATATCTTTTGTTGGTTTCAATTGAATGGTTAAATCGTCGTTTCCACGTTTCAGCTTACTTCCTGAATAAGTTTCGGGAGTAAAATCGGCAACTGCAGCGCACATTACCGCACCGTCAACTTCAGGAAAAATACGCAAACACTGATCATACATTTCTCTGGCTGATTCACCGGATAGAATGGTTATTGCAGGATTTGTGTTTTTGATTTGTACCGGACCTGAAACCACAGTTACGTTGGCTCCTGATTCGGCAAGCGCATTGGCAATGGCAAAACCCATCTTGCCGGAAGAATAATTTCCGATAAAACGAACAGGATCAATTTTTTCGTAGGTAGGACCGGCTGTTATCAGAAAATGCTTATTCAGCATTTTTTTTTTTTGATCGAAAAACTTAACAACTTCCTCCAGAATGGTTTCGGGTTCTTCCATTCGTCCTTTTCCATGTAAACCACTGGCAAGCACGCCTTCGCCGGATTCAATAATCAGGTTTCCGTACGACCGTAAAATTTCGAGATTTGACTGTGTAGACGGATGCCTGAACATATCCAGATCCATTGCCGGAGCAATCATGACCTGACATTTAGCTGATAAATAAGTAGTAATAAGAAGATTATCGCAAATACCATGAGCCATTTTTCCAAGAGTAGAGGCTGTTGCCGGTGCGATCAACATCAAATCGGCCCATTGCCCCATATCAACATGCGAATGCCAGGTACCATCGTTTGCCGAAAAAAAATCGGAAGCCACCGGTTTACCAGAAAGCGCTGACATGGTGACCGGTGTGATAAATTCTTTGGCTGCAGGAGTCATTACAACCTGCACTTCTGCTCCTTCTTTGACAAGGCCCCTTAAAAGATAAGCTGCCTTGTAGGCAGCTATACTTCCGGTAAGTCCGAGGACAATATGTTTTCCTGATAGCCTCATAAAGGCTTATATTACACTTCTTTGTTGCGGTTTTCCTTGGCAGGATTACGGTGATAAATCTGATCGTTTACAAATTCCTCGTAAGCAATCAAAGTAGGTTTTGGAAGACGTTCGTAATATTTCGAAATCTCGATTTGTTCGCGATTTTCAAATACTTCTTCCAGATTATCGGAATAAGATGCAAATTCCTGAAGTTTTGAACTCAGTTCTTCTTTCATTTCTGAGGCAATCTGATTTGAACGTTTGGCCAGAATCATGACAGTTTCATATATATTTCCTGTACGACTTTCCAACTCTCTTAAATCCCTCGAAATTGTAGATGATTCTGCTTTTGTTTTCTTAAAATCCATATTAATTATATTTTTTTATCCGGGTTATAATTTAACAGCTTGGCTGTTGTAGTATGATACTTTTCAACTTCCTTCCGGTATTTACTCTCCGGGTATTCGTCGACAAAGGTAAAATATTCATCCAGAGTAGAACTCAACCGTTCGTGCTTTTTTTCTTCAACACTATTAATAGCAAGTAAATACTTTGCTTTTAGCAGCATGTACATTAATTCTTCGCGGTATTTGGTATCCGGAAAATCTTTTAACGACGATGTCAAAGCAATCACAGCGGCTTTGTAATTTTTTAAATCGTAATAAAGTTTACCACTTAAATACGATTTATACACCAACTTATCACGCAATTCAATAATAAGCCGGTTCGCTTCATCAACTCGCGTCGATTTTGGGTATAGATTAATAAACAATTGTAATGCATCAATAGCATCTTGCGTATCGCGCTGGTCGAGACGAGGACTTGGTGAATCCAGATAGAAACAGTAACCAACCATAAACTGTGATTCCTCAGCAAATTCACTACGCGGAAATTCCTTGATCAACGACTTAAAATAATGCCCGGCCATCAGATTATCCTTCATGCCGAACTGACTTTTTGCATAGTAATAATATACCTTGTCAGCACGACTGGTTCCCCTGACAATATTAATAAGCTCCTTTAGAAGAGTTGAAGAACGAACAAATTGACCATCTTCATAGTATTCGAGGGCCTTCTTGTACTTGAATTCGTAATCGGTGCTTTTGACTATCTTATTATAATCACCACATGCACTCAACAAGAGTACAAAAACGACGGCTATTGGTGCGATATTTCTCATTTTCATTAACATGGCGCAAAGATATATTTTTAAATAAATTTTCAGGCCGAAAAATAGAACGAATTATCCATAAATCAATCCAGTTTAGTATAAATTAACAAATTTGCAGACTTATTAAAAAAAATTACTTTTGCATTGCAAATTTAAAAACCATATCAAGTGGACATTTTTGAAAAATTGAGGAACAACTTGGGGAGCCTGGGAAAATACATGAAACAGGCTCATGGATACTTTGCTTTTCCAAAATTGGAAGGCGAAATAGGTACAAAAATGAAATTCAGGGGAAAAGAGGTTTTGGTTTGGAGCCTGAACAATTATATTGGACTGGCTAATCACCCTGAAGTACGGGAAGCCGATGCTCAGGCGGCAGCCGACTGGGGAATGGCTTATCCGATGGGAGCCCGGATGATGTCGGGTCAAACCAGCAAACACGAAGAATTGGAACATAATCTGGCTGTATTTGTCGGAAAACAGGATGCATTTTTGCTGAATTTTGGCTACCAGGGAATGATATCGATTATTGATGCTGTTTGTGGAAGAAATGACGTAATTGTTTACGATTCGGAAGCACATGCCTGTATTCTTGACGGAGTTCGCTTGCACATGGGTAAACGTTTTGTTTATCAGCATAACAATATGGAGAGTTTAAGGACTCAATTAGAAAGAGCTACCAAACTTTCTGAAAAACAAGGTGGCGGCATTCTGGTTATTACGGAAGGAGTATTTGGAATGTCGGGTGACCTCGGTAAATTGGATGAAATTGCCAAATTTAAAGATGAATTTAATTTCCGCTTGCTGGTTGACGATGCTCATGGATTTGGAACAATGGGTGCAACAGGTGCCGGAACTGCTGAACATTTCGGCGTTACAGATAAGGTCGACCTTCATTTCGGAACTTTTGCCAAATCAATGGCTGGAATTGGAGCATTTATTGCCTGCGACGAAGACATCTGCAACTATTTACGTTACAACATGCGTTCGCAAACGTATGCAAAATCGCTGCCAATGCCTATGGTTATTGGCGCTTTGAAAAGACTGGAATTATTACAGACCAGACCTGAATTACGTGAAAAACTTTGGGCCGTTGTCGATGCCCTTCAAGGTGGATTGAAAGCTCAGGGATTTGATTTAGGCGCTACCAATTCGTGCGTTACACCGGTTTACTTTAAAGGAGGAGTTGGTGAAGCCACCAATGTGGTTATGGACTTACGCGAAAATTTCAATGTGTTTTGTTCCGTTGTAGTTTATCCGGTTATTCCAAAAGGACTGATCATGCTTCGGTTGATCCCGACAGCCATGCATACGTTGGAAGATGTTGAATATACCATTAAAGCATTTTCTGAAATAAGAAGAAAGCTGGAAGAAGGCAAATACAACACCTCTCAGATACCATCAATAATTGAAGAATAAACTTTTTGTTGTGATTACAATCCTTTCATGGATCGTAATCACAACACTTAGTTATCCGCCTCTTTAGCTCAGTTGGTAGAGCAGCTCATTCGTAATGAGCAGGTCGCCGGTTCGAGTCCGGCAATAGGCTCCAGTAATTCGTTCATGAAACGTTAAAACTACTCTGAAGTTGAGACCTCAAATCGACTAAAAAACAAGTAACTGCTTACGTTTAACTTTCAAGCTATGGAATTTGACAAACTTATTACCAGTCGGTTTTCGGTTAGGTCGTTTACAGATCAGAAAGTTGACCGAGTATTTATTCTTGAAATTCTGGAAGCTGCACGCATGGCTCCTTCTGCTGTCAATTTTCAGCCCTGGCATTTTATTGTGATTACCGAACCCGGTAATTTAACTGATTTTAAGGAAGTTTACCCAAGAACTTGGTTTAAAGAAGCATCGGTTTGTATTGTTGTTTGCTCAGATCATTTGCAATCGTGGAAAAGAAAGTCGGATGGAAAAGATTTTGCCGACGTGGATGTTGCTATAGCGATCGACCACTTGGTTTTAAAAGCTACCGAACTTGGACTTGGCACCTGCTGGGTTTGTAATTTTGATGCCGCGTTGGCTAAGAAAAAACTTAAGTTACCCAATCACATCGAACCGCTGGCAATCATTCCAATTGGTTTTACCAATTCAGAATCTCCCGAAAAATCGAGGAAAGCCCTTTCAGAAATAGTTCACTGGGAGAAATTTACAAGCCTTTAAATTCCTGAATATATTTTTCCAGCCGGTTCAATCCTTCGGTAATATTTTCGAGCGAATTGGCATACGAAAAACGAAGGTAACCTTCGCCATTATCGCCGAAATCAATGCCCGGAGTCACGCCGACATGCGCATTCTCCAAAATGTCGAAAGCCAGTTTATACGAATCTGAAGATAAATGCTTCGCATTCACGAAAACGTAGAAAGCTCCAGTTGGTTCAACAGTAATACGAAAGCCCAATTCGCGCAAACGGTTAATCATGTAAATACGCCGTTCGTTGTAAATGTTTTTCATGAGTTCAACGTCAGCATCGGCTTCACGAAGTGCAGCAATACCAGCCCGTTGCGCAACCGATCCAGCGCAGATAAACAAATTTTGCTGAAGCTTTTGCATGGGACGTACAAATTCTTCAGGAACAATGACATACCCCAGGCGAAGTCCAGTCATGGCATATAATTTCGAAAAACCATTTAAAACAAAAGCATTACGGGTATATTCCAAAATTGAATGAGCCCTATCTTCATAAACCAATCCATGATAAATTTCGTCCGAAATAATGGCAGGCGAAAACCTGGCTATTGCTTGAAGAGTTTCTGCCGAAAGCAGATTCCCGGTCGGATTCATCGGACTGTTGATCATGATTGCCTTTGTCCGCGCTGTAATTGCTGAACAAATATTCTCAGGACGATATTGAAATCCATCTTCTTCGTAAACAGGCACTTTAACCATCTTCGCCCCCGATAAACTGATGAAATTCGGATAGCAGGCATATCCCGGATCTGAAAGAATAATTTCATCATCCGGATCACAAAGGACCGAAAGAATCAACAAAATAGCCGGCGAAGTTCCTGATGTTACCAAAATTTGTTCCGGAGAAATTCGAACTCCGTAGTTTTTCAGATAACTGTTGCAGATTTCCTGTCTTAATTCAGGATCGCCAAGGCTATGGGTATAGTGAGTCCGACCTTCTTTCATGGCCGTTTCACTGGCCTTTAAAATGCAGGATGGAACATCAAAATCGGGTTCGCCAACTTCGAGGTGGATAATATTAAATCCTTGCTTTTCGAGAACAGAAGCGCGTTCCAGAACTTCCATGACGATAAAGGGCGTTATATTTTGGGCTTTTGCTGAAATCATGTTGTTTTTTTTGAAGCCGAAAGTAATCAAGAAATAGCAATTATGGTCAAATTGCAAAAAAAAACAACAGCATCACAATTTTAAAATTGGAAAAGCTTATTTTTACTCCATATCAAAGAAAAATCAAGATTCCGGAATATGAAACGAACTCTTTTCTTTTGCGTTTTCATCTTGTTTATCATTCAATTGTCTTATTCACAAATGAATATAAAACCAGTTATTTCATCACACAACTTTAGCAGTAAAGTTGAATTGTGGGAATCAATCGGTAACGGAATCCTTAATTATCAGGTCGATGTGATGTATATCTATGGAAAGATTTATGTAACTCCTTCGATGCCCGATAGCGCCAACCATAAACTGCCGACTTTAACGGAAGCTTACCTCTACCCTCTTTACAATCAATTCAAAAAGAACAAGGATGAAATTCTTCCAGGATATTCCGGCGATGTATTTCTTTTACTTAATTTTAGAGCTCAGCCCATCCAGATTTACAAACAACTGGCCATCGAAATGCGTCCTTTTGCTGATATGCTTAGCTACAAAATTGAAGGTGCTGAACATCGCGGAAAATTGCGCATCCTGATAAATGACAAAATCCAATTCGAAACCATAAATAACCTAAAACCTGGGTTCCTTGGTTTGGTGGGCAATTTGAGCGATATAGATAAAAATGTTGACTCCTATAAAATGCCGCTGATTGAAGTTGATTTTGACCAAATTACTACATGGAAAGGAACCGGAAACATTCCGTTTGAGGATTTTATGAAGATTAAGGATTTGGTTGCCAAAGTTCATTCCCAGAATAAGAAAATCAGTACGACGAACTGCCCGTCAAACAAAGCAGTTGTCGATTTGATGCAAACTTCAAAGGTCGATTTTATCAATACGTCGGAACCCAGCCGAATAACAGGTTTTTTGAAGTAGCCAAATAAGCGCCAGAACCATTTAAGGTTCTATTTTTAAGGAAGATATGCTACTTTCCCAATGATGGTGCGACCTCCCGATTCAAGATGAACGAAATAGATACCAGGCCTTTTACCTGAAAAATTCACTGACAGACTGTTTGAATTAATCAAGTTTAACAGAACGTTTTGTTTTTTCCCCAACAGATCATAAACAGTAATATCTTCCGGGCAATCAATAGGATCAACCGTTTGCACAGTTAAAACGGTCTCTCCTTTAACCGGATTTGGAAAAAAACGCGCTTCCTTTAAGTCAGGTTTTATTACTTCAACGTCCAACGGATCATCTATATTGCAGGCAATCAATTCAGTAAGCAAAGCAGAGCCATTTCCGTTCAGGTTTTTCGAATTGTAAGCCAACCAACCTGATTGATTTTTGAGGTAAAAACTATTTGTAACATCCGATTTACGATTGGCCATGTAAACAGCCAAGGTATCGCCTTCGTGCAGTTGTTCAATGTTGTATGAAATAAAAAAGTTACCCGTCGTTTTTACCGGATTTTGAAATTGCAAATAATTCATTCCATCACTCCAGAACTTCTTTATATCGAAATTTTCGGAATACAATAAAGTTTGGGGCTGATCTTTACCTTCAAATACCTGCACGTTAACAAACGACTGAGTATAATTTGTATTGGTCTTTGCCTTGGCTATTCCCAATGTAATTCCCAGGACTTCACAGTTTTTCGAAAATTTGTATTGTTCGGCAAAATCGGTATAACCATCCCTGTTTGTCCCGCTCCAATATCCTTTTTTGATTAAATCTTCAAGTATCTGAACCGCTTGGTAAGACTCATTATCTTTAATATTCGTGAAAGGTTTACAAAGTGTCATGCCTGAATTCAGATACATTCCATCCAATTTTTCAGAATTCAAATTCAGAGGATCGAGCCAATATTTCAGCTGTTTGTTGGCTTCCTTGCGATAATCCCATGACAAGGCAAATTTTTCGAAATAATCATTAACCGGATTTCCACAAACTGCATCTCCACCAGTAAGCGTGCCAATAATCTGTTTATTTTGGTCAAAAAGCGGCCCTCCAGATGATCCTACCTCAGTTACTCCATTATCCCACCTTGCAATTTTCCAGAACCCATTTACATGATAAAGAGAACTGCTATATGTTGAAGTATATGCACCATAATTATCAATGGAAACTTTCTTAATATCACCCTTTGGATGTGAAATGCACAACGAGGAGGCCGGTGGTAAATTTACCCGGTTCCAACCAGCCATGTATGGCCGATAATTATATGGAGGAACATTATTCAGGCTCACCAACGCAAAATCAAGACTATCGAAAGACGCTTTCATGGTACTTCCTGATAAAGAATGACTCACATCGCCATCAATCGACGAACAATAAGGCGATTCATAATTATAGAGAAAAACAGATGCTTGAGCTTTCCTTTCCAATTCGGTGGGTGTTGGAGTAGAAGTTCCATTACTATTAAGATAACAATGAAAAGCCGTCAATATATAGGGAGTCCCATCCTTTGCTGTATTATTCATTAAACTTCCCGTACAGATCTCTTTACCATCGATAATAATCCGGCAAACAGCATCACGTAAATTCTCATCTCCATTGGCTATATCGCAGTTAACATTGACGTTACATGAACCGGAAATCCCCAACGGACGATGTGGACCGGAAGACGTGATGCCGATAAAATCGTGACCAATCTGCGAAATCAGGAATGTACCCGGGAAGGAGACATGTACCGGTTCTTCATATTGCACAAGCAGTTCGTCGCCTGAAACTGGCTCAATAGCAAGTATCTGACTATCTGTATTATTCAATGATGTATATGCTCCTTTTATTTCGCCGGTACCCGAACTAATTAGAAACAGCCGGGCGCCATCAGGTAATTTAAAGTTATTCAGGATCAGATTGAGTGAATAGGCTCCGGTTGATCGGATTCGCAATTGCCAGACGTTTACTTTGCTTGTATTATACCAATTTCCTGAATTATTTGGCGAAAGCGATACCTCAAACGAATGGGCAAATTGAAACGGTTTCAGACTGTTTTGATCCGTTCGGCTATACTTAGTCCGCATCATTTGATTGTTGATGGCTGGCATAACAACCAGGTCAGTATTGGATGTTGCGGACATTTGCTTGATTATTTCAATGGGTATTCCACCTTGCGAAAGCTGTCCATGAGCCAATGCTGGCAACAGAATCGAAAGAAAGAATACAACCCGAAATATTGTTTTGATTTGCATACGTATTGACCTATTGGATTCAAAAATAGAATAAAAAAGTAAACAGATGCTAATTCCGGCAAAAGCAATTAATTTTGGTCAGCGATCAATGCCAAATTATAACTTCCTAATTTTCGGGAAGACTAATCCTGAGAAGTTAACACAATATGCAAAAAATTGATTTTCATACACATCAGATCAGAAAAGGAGGAAATATTCAAATCCTGAATGTTTTCGCTCAGGATTTGTATAAACCTGTTCCGGAATTCCTTTTCACTGCAGGTCTTCATCCCTGGCACATTGGAATGATAAATCCGGAAGAATGTTTACAGGCAATTGAACAATCCATACCTTCAAAAAACATGATTGCCGTCGGCGAATGCGGCCTCGACCGGTCGATTTCGACAGACTTCGCAATTCAAAAAAACTATTTCAATCAACAGATTCTGATTGCTGAAAAACACCATAAACCACTGATTATACATTGTGTACGAGCATTATCAGACCTGGCTCAGCTCAAAAAAGAAACGAAATCAGTGGTTCCGTGGATCATTCATGGGTATCAGGGAAATCAGGAAGCAACTTTGAACCTGATCAGGCAAGGTTTCTACTTTTCGGTGGGTGAAAAGTTGCTAAAAAATGAATCGAAACACGCAATTTTCAAGACGATACCGATTGAACGATTATTCCTTGAAACCGATGATCAGCAAATTTCAATCGACGAGGTTTATTCGATGGCAGCTCAAATACGAAAGGTTGATGAAGAAATGCTCGTTGAAATCTTATTCAACAATTTCACTTACCTTTTTGGCAACGCCGGCTTGGAGACATAGTTTTGTATTTCTAAAGTATAGGTCGGAGAAAACAACAAGTTTCGGGGACCTAAAATTCTGATTATTAGATTCAGAAGGTATTTTGGCGTGTTTAGTAATTTATTATTCGAATAAACATGGAACGAATTGCGAATGTCAACTTCCAGATTATGCTTTCTAACTGTACTTTTCAGCTGTTTTAAATCGATGAGCCTTTCGGTCCAATTTCCTGTATATGGGTCACAGGTATTGGTTGGATGATCAATTTTATAACCAAATTCTCCGGTTTTGATGTAATCAGCCATAACTTTTTCGATGTCCGATTTTCTAAGTCCTCTGCTTTTTGTTGCCAGAAGGTCGATCTCATTATTTCCCAATTCAGGGAATTTATTTCTGATTATCCTTTTCCTTTCTTCTAAATATGAAGTATTTAGATCAATATCTTTCCACCCGACTCTTTTTTCAGTTCCTTGATATTCAGCTATTTTTTGTAATTTTTTAAGCCTGTTTTGAACAAACGGGTTCCTCGAATTTGCGTTTGTCATAAATAATAGCGAAAACCTCCAATTAATGCCGGCAATACTCCTGATCCACGAATCCAGATTGTAAATATGTTCCAATACATCAAACGAACATATTAAATCAGGTTTTATCTGATTGCGATTCAGTTTATTCATAAATTCGTCAATATCGCCACAAAAAAAGTAGTCAACCGGAATGTCCAGACTCTTTGAAATCGCTTGTGCATCAATTGCTGAAGTTTCGTAGATATCAGTATAAACAACTGTTTGAAAACCAATCTCTTTTGCCAGATAAGATAGCATCCCGCAACCGCCTCCATAATCGACGAACGAACTTTCGGATATTGGTTTTTCAAGTTTATCTAAGGCTTTTAACATTAATTGAGCATAAAACGACATGTAGAAAGAATAGCTGTCGATGTATTTAACCAGGTAATTTCTGTTGTATTCCGAAATAGCGAGATTTTGGGGATTTAGTACTCGAATCCTGGAGTATAAGCGATCAACCGCCTCTGTAATAATATGTTTATTCATAAAAATTCTGCTTAATTAATTTTCAATTTGCGCCGATAAAATCATCTTTATTTATCAGCTTGAAGCAACTTTAGGCCTGTTTCTGTCAGCCACTGCGGGTAAAAATAGATTAAATAACTCAACCAAAATAAATCCGATTGAGATTTTTTGTACGAACGAAAATATCAGGTACCCATTTCTTAACAAACATTCAATCCACGTAATTATTTTAATCATCACTAAATCAAACAAGTAAAAGGAAGAAACTGGCGCTTAACAATTATTTAACCTAATTCGATGCAAACAATTTTGCAGCAGCATTGTCTATTCTGAAAAACTCTTTTATGTTTGTATGCAAATTAATCAGTTTATCGATAATGAATCATTCAGCAAAAAATATCACTTCCTGTGTTTCCCATCTTCCGGGTTTCAATGATTCTATGATGTGCAGTATGTCTATGATAATGCGCTAGCCTTCAGGCGGTGTGATTAATCATATTGGTTGAAGGCTGAAACCCAAAAATTTTCCCAATTTTTTATTCAAAATTTTTATCATGTCAAATTGTGTCATACGATTTGGCGGAACCAGTATATCGAAATTTCCCGTTCTGGAGGCTTTTGCCAGCCTTCTCGATCATTCACGAAATACGGATATTGTAGTGGTTTCCGCCGTTCCCGAATTGCAACAAACGATCGAACAGGGAATCGAATTACTGATTCGTAATTCGTTAACTTCCAGCTTGATTATTAGCCAGATAAATAGCATTATCATTCAAAAACTGCAGGTATTTCAACAGTCAGAATTCGATGAATTTCTAAAAAAAGAGCTGAAAGACCTTCAGAATTTATTGAAAGGAATTGAGCTTACCGGCGATTTCTCATTAACTCTTAAAGATCAGGTTATTAGTTTTTCGGAGCGTCTCACTGCCTGTATCTTACGTTTGTTTTTGAGTAAAAAACACATCGCTTCAAACCTGATTTTTCCGGAAGACATTGGATTAATTGTGACTGAAGAATTTGGAAATGCGACCCTTCTGCCGGAGGAATCAATCAAACTAAGAGATTCAATTCCTGAAGGAATAACTTTAATACCAGGCTCTTATGGAGTTACCAGCGGAGGTAAAATTGCCCGGCTTGGAAAACGGTCGTCCGATTATGTCGCTGCCGGAATTACTCTTCTCGTACAGGCAGATGTGCTTCAGTTATGGGAATTGGATAAGGAATTCAGGACAGCAGATTCTGAATTTATACCGGAATCAAAACTGATTCCGCGACTGACTTACGATGAAGCATCTGAGCTGGCCTATTTCAGCGAGCTTTCGATTCACCCGAGAATTGTAGAACCCTTAATCAGTAAACATATTCCTATTCATGTTTACAGCTTAGTTCATAAAGGAAAAGAGCTGGCTACAACAATCAATTCCGAATCGTTTGTATCGCCCAATGTAGTAAAAAGTATTGTTCATACCGACGAGATTGCCATTCTGAAGCTGAATGGTCCGGGTGTTGGCTATAAACCTGGAATTCTGGCAAAAATAACAACAGCTTTCCACCAATCGGCAATCAACATCCGGTCGGTAATTACCTCACAGGTAAGTATTAATATTATCCTGAATAAGAATGATGTTGAAAAAGCATGGCAAATCTGTAAACAATTATCGCTCAGCTCGGTTAGTGAAATCGTTTTAGAAGATCAGGTTTCGTTAATTGCGGTGGTTGGACATGGAATGCAACAACACCATGGTGTTTCAGCCAAATTGTTTACAGCTGTGGCGCAACACAAAATTAATGTACTGCTCAGTGGTTCCGGAGCATCCGATTTAGTGAGTTATATAATTGTTGACCAAAAAGATACGCGAAAAGCCATTATTGAAATTCATAACACATTTTTTAATCCGATTTTTTAACCTTTAAAATAAAGTATCATGACTGAAAAAAAATTACATTTCGAAACGCTGCAATTACATGCAGGACAACAAGTTGATCCAACCACGCAATCACGTGCAGTTCCAATCTATCAAACTTCGTCGTATGTATTTAACAATGCAGAACAGGCAGCTAACCTGTTTGCGCTCAAAGAATTCGGAAATATCTACACCCGGATCATGAATCCGACTACCGACGTGTTTGAACAGCGAATAGCTGCCCTTGAAGGTGGAGTCGGCGCTCTGGGCGTGGCTTCCGGCCATTCGGCACAGTTTATAACCTTTACCAACATCATGGGCATTGGCGACAATTTTGTCAGTTCGCCCTATTTGTATGGCGGTTCGTACAACCAATTTACAGTGACATTTAAAAAACTTGGTATTGAAGCCCGCCTGGCCGAAAACCTATCGATTGAAGCATTTGAAAAGCTGATTGATGAAAATACCAAAGCAATTTATCTCGAAAGTATTGGTAATCCGGGATATGTAATTCCTGATTTTGATGCTTTTGGAGCATTGGCGCGGAAATACGACATTCCGTTTATTGTTGACAATACTTTTGGAGCCGGTGGTTACCTCATTCGCCCAATTGAACATGGCGCCAACATTGTAGTTGAATCGGCTACCAAATGGATTGGCGGCCACGGAACTACCCTCGGTGGAGTGATTGTTGATGCCGGAAATTTCAACTGGGGAAATGGTAAATTCCCTGGATTTACTGAACCTTCAGAAGGTTATCATGGACTGAAATACTGGGACATTTTCAATTTTGATGGACCGTTTGGAAACATCGCTTTCATTACCAAAGCACGGGTCGAAGGTTTGCGCGACATCGGTCCGTCACAAAGTCCATTCAATTCATTCTTATTGCTTCAGGGACTCGAAACGCTTTCTTTGCGCATGGAACGTCACATTCAGAATACATTGGCGCTTGCCAAATGGCTCGAGAAACATCCGAAAGTTGCCAGTGTTAATTACCCCGGATTGGAAAGCAGTCCATCTTTTGCTTTGGCTCAGAAATACTTACCAAAAGGAGCTGGCGGCGTACTTTCGTTCGATGTGAAAGGCGGCAAGGATGCAGCCATCAAAGTTGTTGAAAGTCTGAAACTTGTAAGTCACCTGGCAAATGTTGGCGATGCCAAAACGCTGATTATTCAACCTGCGGCAACCACTCATCAGCAGTTATCAAACGAGGCGCAGATTTCAGCCGGAGTATTTCCAGCTTCGCTGCGGGTTTCGGTTGGTCTGGAGCACATCGACGACATTATTGCCGATTTCGATCAGGCCCTGAATCAAATCGACTAATTTAAAATCATTTTCAAAACTGTCTTAAAAGTCATCTATATTTGAAAAACACCAGTCATCCTGAACTTTTTTTCTGGTCTGACATTCGTTTAAATCCTGAAATAAATTCAGGATGACGAAGGAAGACATTGTAAGTGACTTTTAAGACAGCTTTTTCAAACTAAAAAACTGATATT
>Ga0302292_1001012_pt1 | contig 18756 bp, 10 predicted proteins | sample III_Fen_N2_1_FD_194553 | JGI IMG/M metagenome (GOLD analysis project Ga0302292, IMG submission 194553) | Peat permafrost microbial communities from Stordalen Mire near Abisko, Sweden - III_Fen_N2_1 | ecosystem: Environmental > Terrestrial > Soil > Wetlands > Permafrost | place: Sweden: Abisko...
ATCTTTGTCTGTATGACAATCAGGGTCTTTAATATCTATTAATCCATCTTTATCATTATCTATTCCATCACTACACTCAGGCTGGTATCCAAAGATTGATTCAGAATAATTGTTCGGATTGTAATATGAAGCATTTGTTGCGTCCTTATCTGTATGACAACCAGGGTCTGCCGCATCTATTAATCCATCCTTGTCATTATCTATACCATCATTACATTCAGTTTTAAATCCAATTGATGATTCAGAATAATTGTTCGGATTGTAAGATGAAGCATTTGTTGCATCCTTGTCTGTGTGACAATTAGGGTCTTTAATATCTATTAATCCATCATTGTTGTTATCTATACCGTCATTACATTCAGTTTTAAACACAAAGGATGATTCGGAGCTATTGTTGGGTAGGTACTGTTTAGCTAGATTATCTCCTTCGTGACAATTAGGGTCTTTAATATCTATTAATCCATCCCCATCATTGTCTATTCCATCATTACATTCAGTTTTAAATGCAAAAGAAGATTCTGAAAAATTGTTAGGATTATATGATTTAATATTTGCTGCATTTTTATCTGTATGACAATCAGGATCTGCCACGTCTATTAATCCATCCCCATCGTTGTCTATTCCATCACTACATTCAGCCTTACCTCCTCCTTTAATACCACTACCATCATCAACAGAAATAGAAACATTGTCACTAACCCTTCCGTTCGCTCCAGTACACACAACTGTATATGCTGTATTTTTTGTTAGAGCTGCCGTTTTGAATGAGCCCACAACTCCTGTTCCATTACCAACACCCGCATTACAAGAGGTTGTATTTGTGGATGTCCAAGAAATATTTGCAGACTCACCTGATTTTATTGCGTCTCTGTCTGTGGTCACAGTTACGGAAGGATATTTGTATCCACCATTAGTACAGCTAGGGTTCTTGGCCACACTTGCGCAATCACTATCAGTCACAATGGTAACAAAAGCGTTTCCACCACCAGATCCTGCTGGCCCAGTACATACCACGGCATATGATGTATTCTTTGTTAGAGCTGCTGTTTTAAATGAGCCAGTAACTCCTGTTCCGTTGCCATTTCCAGCATCGCAAGATGTTGCTTTATTAGCTGTCCAGCTAATTGTTGAAGTTTCTCCAGACTTGATCATATTTGGGGAGGCTGTAACTGTTACGTAAGGAGCATTGTTTAATCCGTTATCAGGACCAGGAAGAACAAATGGGATAAAAGGGAAATCGGTTGGGTGATTATAAGGAGGGTTAACTGGAAAAATTGAATTCCAGTAATTATTTAAATCATCAGGTGAATTATTTAAAAGTCTAGAATTAAATGTATTTAAATTAGATCTATCAACATTGTTCATGTTTGTATTGTTTATAAAGTTACCTATTTGGATAGACCCATTGATAGGGTCTACCTTTATAACACTACCCACAAGGACCACAAAATTTGGAGCAAATGGAGGGTTTTTTGTCATTCCACCGTATATTTTGTCACTTAGATAAAGTATGTTGTTTGAATTCCAAGGAGTTATTTCAACTCTGTTTGTAGGGACACCACTTAATATTCCTTCTATTATTACACTACCCATAGCACCCTTAAGCATGTCTTCTCCTGCTACTCCGAAAACCAGAGATTTTTTCTCATCACTTGCGATGGCCTTCATCACTATTGGGTCTTTATTTTTATTGAAACCTGAGATATAGAGGACATCACCCTTTTTAATATTTTCTCCGGCTTCTGCTATTACAACTCTATTTCCATTCTGGTCCGTGATTATTACTCCGGTTATTCCTGTTGTTGTTGTTTTTCCATTTCCGTTACCGGTATTATCTATTACTTTTAATGTTTTATCTTTTGATGTCCCCAAAAGTGGAGCAAATACTTTACTTATAGAAGTGGTACCTTTTGCATCAAATATTTTATCTCTGTTTGTGAATAGATAATAACCTATCAACAAAAGTAACAATATCAATATGAATGAGATTATGAATGCTTTACTTTTTTTAGGGTTATTTTCCATAAATTATTTTAATTAATTTAACAATTATTTTTAACTAATTACCTGCAAGTTTACACTTGAGCCCAAGGCCACCACTATAATAAAGGTTTGTGGTACAGTTTCCTGCTGTTCTTTGGGTACAAGGGTCTGTATCGTCTGGAATTGTTTCGTTGTTTGTATCATCTTGCATGAAAGTTTCTCCTGTGCCATCTTCACTAAAATCATTTACACAAGCATAATTGTTTGGTGCAACGTAGGGTTTAAAGTTACTACAAGCAGGATCACGCTCATCTATTAATCCATTTAGGTCATTATCAAGACCATCATTACATCTATCTTTTTCGCTTGTCGCAGTTCCCATAATAGAGAGATCGTCGTAGTAGACTATTTCTTCTTCTTTCAAACATGATTTATATTTTTCTCTATATTGTGCTTCTGTTAGTACGGCTGTTTTGTTTGCTACTGCATCATCATTTAATATTTTTAATAATTTTGCATCACGACGAGTTTGAGCTGCTTTTATTATTGCACTAACTTCGGATTTAATTTGGTTTAATTTACTGACATTCGAGTTGGCATCAATGATAGCATCTTTGTATCCATCTGCAGTTGTAATAATGTCATCATTGTAAGCAACAATATTTTTAGTTATAGCAAGACCCTCAGATGCCATAGGAAGCCAAACCGGGTTTGGAATTAAATCAGGAATGTCTTCTCTCTGTAGGAACTCTGTTTGCATCGGACTTGTAGCCCCGTAAACTTTTTCTATATAGGTATTATAAACATCATTGAAAACTTTTGTATCAGTACCTATTTTTTCCAAGTAATCATCTATCCCTTTTTGGATACGATCTAGCTTTGCCGCACTTCCTTTAACTGTCCCCATATTTCCATAAGCAAGAAGTCTATTCCAATAGTCTGTTTTTGTTACATTTTCCCACCATTTATAACTAGTATCTTTAAAGACATTATAATAATCATCATATTCTGGATCACCAGCTTTTGCTATAGAGTAAGTGTTACTTTTCCTTCTAAATAGTTTACCCTTTTTAAATTCAGCAGTTATAGAGTTTGCATAATCAGAAAACAGTGTGCTTGTTTCTGATGAACCAATATTCCACATAGGGTTTGGTCCAGGAATACAATAATCAAGCTCTCCTATCTTAGGCATTATTCCTGGAAGATTCATAAGTAATTCTTTGGCTGCAACTACAAAATCTTTCTGTATTTGTATTACGCCTCTTTTTTCTATTGGATTTGTATTTATAATTACTCCAGTATTTTTATCTACTGTTGTTTTTTTCCAATTTTGCCACTCAGTTCCATTCCAAAAAGCCCTATCTCCCTCCTCCCAGTTGTTATATCCATTCTCAAAAAGTTTTGTTTTTCCTGCTCCTTTTACAAGGTAGTAAACGTTCGGTCCCCATGGTGTGCCATCTGCCATTACAGGAGCTAAATTAACGGAAAGCTTTGGCGTATTTGTTTTAGCATTCCAATCGCCGATTTTATCCTTTTTATACCCATGGATGAATTGATTCCCCAAATCATGAGTCAAGTCAAAAGAACCATTACTGTAACCAGCACCCTTACCATCACTAGACATATCTATATTATCCATTCCAAGACCACTCATACCGTCCCCGGTGTTTGTGTATTGATATTTTTCAGAGGAAATACTTGAAAGACCTTGATTTTGGAATTTTGAAATTAAGGCAGTGAAGAGGGAGTTCAAAGAATCATTAATTGTTTTAGCAAGTTCAAGTTGGCGTTCTGGTGAGTTTACGTAAGTACTGATCTTGTCTTTAATAAGACTTCCTGGTGTTACTACTTCATATGATACACAAACATCTGTATTGGGAACGGTGGTACTTCTGTCTGGTTTAATTACATATGTATCCATAGCCATTAGGTTTCCTACTGCTGCCCCTTTTTCTTTTATGGGTTTACCATCTTTGTCATTCCACTGCCATGAAGTACATTTTTTTTGACTTAGGAAACCATTGTTTTGTGTGACTTCATCTTTAGTTGCTTGCTGTTTTTGTGTTGCTGCGTCTGTTAAAATTTGACTTACTTTCATTGAGAATCCAAGCGGGTTATTCTTTTCATTTTGAGTTAAACCAAGCCAGCCATTCCAGCCCCCAGTTGCGAAGTCATTAGCAAAGCGATCGTTAGCCCTTTTTGCTTTTTCTGCAGGAGTTAACGTTTTTGTATCTTTGTAAGAAGTTGGGTCTGTAATAAAGCTACCTAAAGTAGAAGTCATATTACCAAGAAGATTCATTGCTCCATAGTTTGCATTTGCACCACCATAATAAGTATTTATCATTGATTTAGAAAAATAATTTCCATAAGGATAAGCATTGTCGGGATCTATCAAAGTATTTATCCCATTTTCTAGTGTGTCTTTCTCAATATTGTTTGAGAGAGAAATTGCATCTTGAACATACATAGGGTTACCACTAAATCCTGTGTTGACCCAATTCATAGTATAGCGCGTCATAGCAGTAAGTTGATTCTTCGCTAGGGTAACAGCAATACCATTGAAACATTCTTCTCTTGTTTTAGAAGCAGCTTCTGCTTGTCTAGTGGTTATTAATTCGTTTAATGTTTTTCCATCAGCTGTTTTCGTAATTGGCTTACAATCAGTCATATTTACAACGTCGGTAAGTGATAGATTTGGAATAGTTGCAGCGCCAGACATTGCTCCTTTTTTAGACGCCTGACATGCTGCAATTGCTTTCTTTACTATTTCATCTGTTGTTTTGTCTTTTAATGCTTTAGCCGCCGCCGCTCCAGCTTTTCCTTGTACAAAACCTACGACAGCTGCTGAGACCTTATCTACAACACCAGTACATCCGACAACTTGCATAATAAGCTGAGAATTTAAAACATCCTGAGGTTTAAATTTGTAAGGATTATTACCATTTTTATTTGGGTTATCCCAATTTAACGCTGCGGCAGAAGCCTGTAATGGTAAAAAAGTTTGAAGAAAAAACACAGCAAAACTAAAAATGATTACTTTAGAAATTATTTTTATTAGGATTTGTTTTTTCATAAATAGTTATATTTAGTATACCATTTTACTGTTTATTGTAAAACTTCTGAAAGCTTATTTATATCCGAGACTAATGCGTCGCTATACTTTTTATAATTGATTAGAGCCCTCATCCCAATGATTGGGTCAGATAATGTTTTTGTAAGGCCTTCTATAGATAAGGCTGTCTTTTCGTAATTATTTACCAAATCAAGATGAATAGGGTAAATAGAATTTGGAACTGGAATTTTTGTCAGATCATAGCCAAAAGATCTATAAGCAGAAGCAACAGACTGTGCGGCTGCTAATGCTTGAGGGTCTTTACTAGCAATACCTTGAGAAATAAGGGTTAATTCACTACCAATATCAGCATTTTCATATTTTGTGACTAGTTCATTAAAAGCATTAAAATAATTTGTGTTGGCTTCCTCCGAATCCCCCTTTATATTTAGCATATTTTTGGTATAAATATCGGCGATAGGAGTAGCTTCGATATTCTTTCCAACAGCATCAGAAATAGAATTTATTGAGTCAGGATTTAGTTCCCCTGTTTGTTGTAATGACATAATAGTAGCAAAGAATTGTCTAGAAAGAGATTCATTTTCTGATATAGTTTTAGAATCATCAGAGGCAGTTAATCCCTCATTTTGTAATAGTGTATTTTTCTTTGCTAGGATAAATTCTTTATTTTCTGGGCCGTTTTTGGTTGGGTCAAGACCCCAAAGATATTCTTCAAAATCTGGGATACCATTGTCATTGGAATCTTTTTGAATTCGGTCTTTTACGGTTATTGTTAGGGGTATTTTATTGGTATTGGTTTTCCTATTTTTAAAAAAGGAGATGACGCCTTTGATTGTGGAAAATAGTATTATAAATACTAGGATAATTAGAACTATGGATATAAATTTTTTACTTGGAAGATATTTTTTATAATCGTTCATATTTTAATACTAGAATCTAAAATTACATTTTGGGGTAACAGGAATATTATGGTCTAATTATACTACTTTTTATTAAAATATACTAGACTATTTTTGCAAAAAGCAGTTATAAAGTTGTATCCATTTATCAAAATTGATATCCTCTGCACGAACTTTTGAGTCAATGTCTAATTTTGTGAAAAATTTATCAATTTTTTGAGAATTTTTTTCGAAATCTAGAAGATTTTTACGTAAAACTTTTCTTTTGTGTGCAAAAGACGATTTGATCATTTGGAAAAAGGTATCTTCTTCATTTTTATTTTTAAAATATTTATTTCCTATATTACCTATATGTATTATAGCTGAATCAACCTTGGGGGATGGAGAGAAGAACCTTTTATGCACTTTCATAATGTATTTTGGTTCCCCGTATACCTTAACCGAAAGAGACAGAATACTTTCCTTGTTATCTCGAGCGATAATTCTTTCGGCTACTTCTTTTTGCACCAAGAGGGTCATACTTATAGGTTTAATTGTTTCAGATAAAAATCTTCTTATTATAAGTCCGGTAATGTTGTATGGAATATTGGCAACAATTTTATATCCCCCCTCTTTTAAATTAAATTTTTTTGGATCAAAAGATAAAATATCTTCATTTAACAAAATAAGTTTTTTATTTTTTATTTCACTTTTAAATTTTTCATTTAGAATTTCTATCAAGTCACGATCTTTTTCTACTGCGATAACCTGTAGAGCTTTCTCTAAAAGTTTTTCTGTTAATGCTCCTTTTCCCGGGCCTATCTCTACCACTACATCTTTATCATGGAGACTACTTGCTTCACACATCTTAAAAAGAGCCTCTTTAGACTTTAGAAAATTCTGCCCCATTGATTTCTTCGCTTGGTGAGTCATGTTTATATATTAGCACTTATTATCTTCATTCAAAACTCCAACAAATATTTTTCCTCGGGCAACATCCACAAAATAATCTTTTTAAAAGTCTTTATCCCTCTCCGCTCCACTTCGTTATGCTGCGGCGCGCCCACACCTAGACATTTTAAAAAGATCATTTTGTTCCTGTTGTAATCCCTCGGAGAAATACAAATACAAGTAATTAGCCCGTATAGATTTTTTACAATAGTTATTGAGCTCTAGCCGTATTTGGAATAGTTCCTGAGAAGGAACTTGCGCAGGCCGACTGGGCCGAGCAGAGAAATTTCTTAGCAAAGAAATATACGTGTCCTTCGAAGGAAGCTGTTCCAAAGAAGGCTATAACTATTAAAAAAATCTAAAATTATAAATACACAACAGTCTCTCCGTTTCTGCTATGACTCTGTTTAAATTCTGTCAGGTGGGCTGGAATGTCGTAGATGAATTCGCTTGGATTGTTTACTTGTTTCATTCCGAAAATTGTTCGCAATGATGCGTAGGTGAGAAATAATTTTTTTTCTGCTCTTGTGAGTGCAACATAGAAAAGTCTGCGCTCTTCTTCTTTATCATTTTGTGTACCTTGTCCTGTTCGCGCATGAGGGAAAAGGTCTTGCTCAAGCCCTGTAACGAACACATATTTGAATTCAAGCCCTTTTGATGCGTGTACCGTCATGAGCCTGACTCCACCTGTTTTAGCTTTATTTATAAGGCTATCTTGGTCACTTGATAAAGATGCATCTTCAAGTAATTTCTCTATTCCGTCTTCCCCCGTATCATATTTTATTGCGAGAGTTACGAGCTCTTTCATGTTTTCTAATCTCTCCATTTCTTCATTTGTTCCATGACTTAATTCCTCTTCAAGTCCACTTTTCTCTATTATATATTTTATAATTTCAGTTGGTTTGTGTGTATCTATATACAGGTGTATATTTTCTAGTAATTCATAAAATTTATTTATTTTAATTTGCATTCCTGCCGGAAGTTCCGCGAACTGTCCTGCAAAAAGTTTCATGAGTGTCACTTTTCCTACTCCACGTGCCGGTGTATTTATTATTCTTTTTATATCAGTTAAACTTTCTTTATTCAAACTTGCCTTGATGTATGCGAGTAAGTCTTTGATTTCTTTTCTCTCAAAAAATTTCACACCGAGAACTTGGTAAGGAATTTGTCTCGAAAGCATTGCCTCTTCTAAGATACGTGACTGGAAGTTTGCACGATAGAGAATTGCAATATCTTCTGGTTTATTTTCTCGCAACAATCCATCTATCTCATCTGCGACAAAGTGTGCTTCCGCAATTTCATCGTAAGCCTCGCAGACAATTATTTGCTCGCCGTCTACATTTTTAGTAAATAAAGTTTTAGGAACTCTGTACTGATTTTTTTCTATTACACTATTAGCTGCCTCGATTATCTTTCCAGTTGAACGATAATTTTGCTCGAGCATCACAATTTTTGCATTTGGGTAATCTTTCTCAAAGTGAAGCATGTTTTTGATATTTGCTCCGCGCCAACTATAAATATTCTGGTCAGTGTCTCCAACTACACAAATATTTTCTTCTTTTCCTACTAGAAGTTTTGTCATCTCGTATTGAACTTCGTTTGTATCTTGATACTCATCAATGTGTACATATTTCCACTTCTCTTGGTATTTATTTTTTATTTCTGGAAATTTACGGAGAATCATTACGGATTCTAAAAGTAAATCATCAAAATCTAATCCTTTCTCCTTTTTTAATCTTTCTTCATATCCACCCCAAATAAGAGCAACAATACTTTGCATGCTACTTTTTACTTCACCTCGATAATTTGCAAGTGTTATAAAATCTCCCTTAGACTTTGAAATTACGCTTTTTATTTTTCTTGGTTCATGCAGCTTTCCGTCTATATCATGCTCTTTCATTACATCTTTGATAATAGATATTGCATCACTCTCATCAATAATAGAGAAATGCTTGGTAAGGCCTATAAGGTGGGCGTTTTCTTTTATGATATGTACTCCAAGTGAGTGAAAAGTAGAGATGAAAGGAGCATTTTCGTGATGTATAGGAGCACTTACTCCATGTCTTTTGTCTTCTAATAGAGCCATAACTCTGTCCCGCATCTCTTTTGCTGCTTTGTTTGTAAAGGTTACTGCTAAAATTGAGCCCGGGTTTATTCCCTGGTGGATTAAATGGATTATTCGGTGTGTTATCGTTTTGGTCTTGCCCGCGCCTGCTCCGGCTACTATCAAAAGAGGCCCGTCTGTGTATAAGACTGCCTCTTTTTGTTTATCATTAAGTTGATCGATGTATTGCATAGCTACTATTGTATCTTGTAGTAGGACTTTCTCAAAGTTTTACTATTACATTATAGCGTTCTTACTTTTCATCGTCTTTTATATTATCTTGGGCCATTTTTTCTGCATTTTCCAACATTAACTTTTCTATTTCCTCTTCTCCCTTTTTCTCTATTTTATCTAAGTAATCTAGATTTGACTCTATTTCGTCTATAGACTTATCTACATTTTTTTCAATATCACTCATTTCACTTTCTGTATCTTTAGCATTTTCCTCTATTTCTTGTTTAATGATTTTTGCTTCATGGACAAGATCTTTCAACTCTTGGTCTAACTCTTCTTCGGTTTTTATATTTTGATCAGTTATCATATATTAATTATCTCATATTATTTATTAATGATAAATAGTCACTTTCTGGTATTCTATTTACTTTGTAATACTGTTTAATTATTTGTATGAATTTAACTGTAGTTAGTCTATTATTCTCTCTGAGTGTTGTTTCTCTAAGGAAACTTATTTGGTCAATTCGGATGTTTTTATTTGCCTTGTGTTGTTCTAGGTAATCGTTGTATTTTTTTATAAGGTCTAAGGCTGTAGGAGCACCATCTACTTGGGGGTTGGAACTTTCTGTTACATTTAATTTTGGAGTTGGAGCATTTTTATTACTCGACTCTGGTCTTGGGAAAGAAGAAGTAGTTTCCCTAGTCATATTTTCTCTGGGTACGTTTCTTTCTTCTAGTTCTATTTTTATAGGTCTCCCATCTTTTATTCTTATGTACTGATTCTTTTTATCTCTATATGGAGCAGCTTTTGCATCAGTTTTTGCAATTTTTTCATTTATTTCATTTTGCTTTTTTGTATTTTTCTTTATTTCTTTTATGATTTTCTCCTCACTACTTTTTATTTGCTCATCGTATAGTTTTATAACAGCATCTCTTTTTGTTTTACTCTCAGAGTATCCAAGCTTACTATATGTTGCCATTAATTTAGCTCTTTTCTCGTTTAATACGGCTAGTTTTCTTGTTGACTCTTCGTGTTTTGCTTCTGATACAAGAATACAAAGACCTAATCTATTTTTAGAATCTTCTAATCCTAGTAATTTTTCTTCGATGGGAGCAAGCTTCTTTTCAAAATGTCCGATTAATTTCTCGGCGACTTGGTCACGTTTGTTTGCAAATAACTTTATTTGATTCTCTCTTTTTTCTATACTACTTTGGATTTTGTCTTTTGCATTATTAATCTCTCTTTCATTTTTTTCTATTTCTTTAATTTTTAATAACAAACTACTAACTCCAGGAGTTCCATCTTTTTTCATGTCTTCTATTATTTGCAGAAGTTCGTTTTTAGAAGCATTGGATGCCTTACTCTTAATATTTAGTACATCCATCTTATTTTTTGATACAACAGAGTTTCCTTCTTTATCATTTATACGGAATTGATTATAGGCTATACTCATCTTGGCCAAAACACGATTAAAGAATGAAACCTTCTCAACTATTCGATATGGTTTTGAAATGATCTCTTTTCCCTCTTCTGACATTTCCTTCCAAGTTTTTGTATTTTCTGGTGATATTACCTTTGCTGTTTCTTTTATATCACTTTTACCTTCTCCACCCTTTTCATCCACCACAGTACTTTCATTTGTGGGTTCTGGCTTTTCTGCTGTACCAGGATTTCCCTTTTTAGTTAATACTATTTTTTCTCTTGGGAGTACAACTTTTTCCTCTGTTTCAGCTGTGATCGTTTCAGGGTTTTCGTTAATATCAACAGATCCTACTTCTGGCAATGCTTTCATTGTTGAAAACTTTTTTCTGATGAGAATTTTTCTTGGTTTTTTAATTGTTGGTTCTGTTACTTCTGGTATTTGGACATTTTTAGTTCTTTCAAGTTCTTTTTCAAGAGACAAGACTTCTTTTATGAGCTCATCATTTTCTTCTATAAGGTTTCTATTTCTTGAATCACCAAGTAGAGGGGCAATTTCAACTTGTCTTTTTTTAACTTCTGCGTATCGAGCTATAACTTCTTTTTTGTGTTTTATTGCTTCTTCTAGTAGTCTTTTATCTTCCTCTTTTTTTATTGCTGTGTTTTCAATCATTGTATCTACAACCTTAGTAGCGAACTCATTTACTCTATGTTCTTTTTTTGCTTTTGTTTCATCTGTATGTGCTATAAATTCTTCACTTAAACCTTTTAAATCTTTCCTATCAGCTTCTTCTTGGTTGAAATTATTAGATTCATCACTTGCAAGATAATCATCTACCCAAGACATTTCTTTATTTTCGACTGGGGTTTCTACTTTTTTATTTTCTTCCACCACTTTTGTTTGGTGGGCAGGAATTTCTATATTCATCATTTTTTCGGATTCCTCATTTTTTTTATCTAGGGCAATTTGATCTTCCTCGTCTTTTCTTGTTTTTTCTTCTAGAAGTTTTATCTTTGCTATTTTTTCATCTAAAATTCTCTGCATATCAGCTTCATATGCAGACGAAGTAGTCGCATCCTTAGCAACAACAGGGGTTTCTGCTGGTTTTATAATTGTTTCTTCTTTTTGTGCAGCTGAAGTAGCTGACAGAGGATTTGGAGTTATTTCTTTTTGGGTTCCTTTTTTTTGGTTAAATTTTTCAAAATAATTTCCAATAAGTGATCTTACTCCAGCTATTTTGCTTTGATTTTTTGCACCCGCATCTTTTCCTATTGCATCTTTTTTCTTGTTAGTTTTAACCTCTTTTGTTGAGAGGTGGGCCTTTAGAGCTTCTATTTCTTCCCCCATTTCAGCTAAGGTTTCACCTTTTTGAGCTGCTGCATTTTCCACACTTGTGAGGTCTTTTTGTAACGACTCTAGTTCATTCTTTTTTTGTTCTATATTGTTAGTCATTTTATAAAAAATTAATAATAAATAATTAAGCCTTGTTTGTAATCCAATTCATTGTGTCATTAATATTATGACCTTTTGAGTTGTATTTTGCAAGAAAATTCATTGTTTGTTCTGCGGAGAAGGTCTTATTTTTTGTTTGGTTATATATGTCTTGATAAGATAGTGCTCCTAGCATTTTATTTCCCCCTGGAGTGATTTTGACATTTTTCTTATCATATAATTTCTTTTTGATGAGATTGTGTATTTGTTGCCAGACTTTGTCATCTAGATCCATCTTGTTTGGCACACCCTTTTCGTTTGGATGTTTTTTAATATAATTATTACGGATGATTTTGTGGGTCGTTATATTGTCTAATGATATTTTGTATTTTTCAATACGTGGACGTAAAAATTCAAGTAGACTTTCAAGCTGAGCTACACTGAATTGATGTGAATCTTTTGTATCTCCTTCCATTTCAATTCCAAGTGAAAAGTAATTAACTTTATTTTTATTGTTGAAGTCACTTTTACCAGCATGGGCAAGAACATAATCGTCTGTATTGAAAAGGTGCCTTGTTCCATCTTTCATTATAACTACATGGGCGGATACTTCTTTTGTTGTATCTTCAAATGTTTTAATAATATCGCTTGGATCAGGATAATTTCCTGTATGGTGTATAACTATCACGGATTTTTGGTTTTTAGCTGGTTTTCCAGTGATAGAGTCTAGAGTATAATTTGGAGTGTAGTGTTCAAACTCTTTGTATTGATTTTTGTATTCAAAAGGAGAAATTCTGCCATCATCTATTAGAGCAAGAGCTGTCCCTCCGTCTGGGTTGCGCATTAAATGACTTTTTATTTCCTCGGGGGTTATTATGCTATCTTTGTCCCATATCGGTAGATTATAAGAGCCATTATCTAGAAGATAAGCCATAATTTTTTCCCCTGGATTTTCTTTTAAAAGTCTTTCATAAACCTTAAACATGTCAGAAAAGCTACCATTTACTTGGAGTTGTTTTTCTCCGCAGACTATGATGACCTTGCCTCCTTCGAGTGTACCGAAGTGATTACATTCATTTGGGTTGATTTTATTTATATTTTTGTCATAGGTTATGCCAATAGGAAAGGGTATTTGAGCCCCGGTCTCATTGGTCGTGAAAGGAACCATTCTCATTGCTTGGGCATGATAGACTAAATTGATAGTATTATCAGCGTTTTTCTTAAAATTTAATGGGATTTCGTATGTTTCTGAGACCATCCAATCATCATTGAACTCTTTATAGTGTCCGGCTTTCATCATTTGAGTTTTTGTATTATAACCTATCACCCCTATTTCTCCTTTTTCTTGGTCGTTTTTATTTTCGTGGCCCTTTAATACAGGGTTGAATTCATTAAACTTATAGAATTTTTTAAATAGATTTGTTGTTATTCCTGCGACTGAATCCATTTTGCTGTAGTTTTCTCTACCGTTTATCATTTTAAATCTTGGTGGGGTTTTGTCACTTAAATCAAAGACAGAAGTCATATAGTACCCACTTTTATAGTTTATTTTGTGTTCACCAAGGAAGTCATAAGTAGACTTTTCAACCCCAGTAGAATCATTGTACAGATTGTCTAACCCGACAATGTTTGGGTCGTCTTTGTTGTTTTTATCAAAATGACGTTCTTTATAATTTTGATACATACTATAGTATTCTCTTGGATTTGTGTAACTAGAAAGAACCGCAGCTGTTATCCCAACAGGTAAAACTACATATTTAATAAGCTTTTTCTGTGCTTTTTCGTACATGAAACTCCCAATTCTTTTAACGACGTTGTCATCACTTTTTTTTATTTCATAAATAATTTCGTCCTCGTTTTCTGTCTCAACTAGGGATGCTGCTTCTACCACCTTCTCTTCGATTCTTAGTGTCTCCATTGTTTCCTCAATATTTTTTTCTTGGGACGTACCCTTTGTTGTTTTTTCTTGTTCAATAACTTCTAATTTCTCTATCTCGATTGTTAAATCCGTGATTCTTTTCTTTAGTTCTTCTATTTTTAGTAGGTCTTCTTTATATGAATTATTTTTCTTTTGAAAATTATCATACAACCGGAGAACCCTGTCTGATATAGAGCTTGGATCAGTATTTAAGGGTTTATTCTCATTTACTTCATTTGGCAGTAACTGGTTTTCTTTGAGCATAATATTATTTTATTATTTAATGGGTTTATTATACTATAAAACAGTAACACTTGTCAAAAAAGTATTTTATGTCCTAATTATTTTAGTGTGGATAACTAGATTGACTAGTGTTACTTCTTGGTCTATCATTATATGTAGGACTTCTCGAAAGGGAGTCTCTTATACTGAAAGACGAAAAAGCCATATATTACAAGGCATCCTGATAGATTGTAACAATTATGACAATATTACTTAAGATTACAGCTCGCATTTTGCGGTCGTACTGTAGTTTCCAAAATTGGAGTAATGTGTTGTAATTATAAACTTAGACTTATAAAACTCACAACAAAAGATTCGCAAATATCCTTATTTTTCAAGTCTTATGCTATTAAGGCTTCTTCATTTTTTATATTTGTATCTTTATTGGCCGGCATTCCTTCACAGGCACATGCTGGTCTTTTAGATTCTATTAAGTCAGTTTTTGGATCAGATGCTAAAGCAGCCGATGTTAATCCTAGTGATAATTTTGGTAGTGACGATTTTTCAAATAACCTTCAGAAGATGGATCTTGTGTCATCCTCATCCACAGACCCTGATGTAATAAATGTTAATGATTGTACAAGTGTAGAGATGGATGATGGGGCCTTGTCTCCTTCGACTTGTGATATGGGTAGTGGACTTGAAAATAGTTCAAATGGAGAGATGAGGGTATATGAAGTGCAAACTGGGGACACCTTGTCTGAGATTGCTATGCAGTTCGATGTATCTATGAATACTATTAAATGGGAAAATAATCTTACTAGTAATACTCTAAAAGTAGGCCAAAAGCTTAACATCTTGCCTACTACCGGTGTTAAACATATAGTTAAAAAAGGAGATACACTAGAAAAGATAGCAGCTAAATATGATGCTGATGTAGAAGATATTAAAGTTTTCAATGGATTAACTGGTAATAGTTCACTTAAACTAGGAGATATACTATATGTACCGAACGGTATTATAAAGCCTGTAGTGGTAGCAGAAAAACCATCAAGTACAAAGAGACCAGTAGTAGTTGATACTTCTACTCCAGTGGTTTTGGGATATTATATGAAGCCAACAACTGGTCCTATTACTTCACCTTATGGATCACGTCACAGAGCCTTCCACTATGGAGTAGACATAGGAGCAAGTCGTGGTACACCAGTAGTTGCCGCTGCCGACGGAGTAGTAGTGGAAACCTTAGATTCATGTAAAGAAGGACGAAGCAGTTGCGGAGGACGATATGGTAACTATATAGTAATAGCTCATAATAATGGGACAACTACCCGATATGCCCATCTTTCTAAAGTTGTAATAGGAGTGGGTGAAGAAGTCTCACAAGGAGAAAGAATTGGAGCAACTGGTAACACCGGTCACTCTACAGGGCCTCATCTTCACTTCCAAATAGAAAAGAGTAATGGCAAAACCATCAGACCAGTATTTTAAATAATAAAGAATATTAAAGAACCCATCAACTAGTTGATGGGTTCTTTAATTAGTATATTTCTTTTTGATAACAACTTTCACAATATATAGTTTCTGGTCTATCTGGGCTATAAGTGGTTTCAAATTGATTCTGACAACCTTCTTTCATACACGATCTGCGCCAGAGTTTCAAAGGATTTCGGTTTTGTAATCTTTCGTAATGTCGGCAGTTTGAGCATAATCGTGGTAAGGGAATATTCATTTTTCTATAAAATTTTAATTCTTCATTTGTAATTTTAAAAGCAGTAGAGCAGTCATCGTTACAATTTCCATTATGAACACACTCTATTATTTCTTTTGTGATTTCATCTTCAACATCTTTTATGTCATCTGGTAAGTCACTCCATTTTTTTGTGATTGCATAATTCTTTTCATTTTTTTCTTTCCAGACATATCCTACTCTTTTGGCTGTTTGTTCATCTTGTGGGTTCAGTTCATTTGCGACAGTTTCATTGTAAGCAAAAGGTGAAATATCTTCAGGAAAATATTCTCCATATTTATAAATGTTGCCTACATTATTTGTATAAGGCATTTCATCCATATGTTTTTTAATTTCTTTTACAAGTTTTTCGTATTCTTCTTTTCCATATTGTTTATTTAAAATACAATAATGTTTATTACGAAGTCCAATACAGCCAAATAAATTTGAAGAGTTGTGACAATTGTATGAATATTCTATATTTTGTCCACTAAATATAAATCGCGAGAAAAGTATTTTATGTCCTGGGTAAACGGTAGAACATTCGTAAAGTAACTCAGACTTTAATCCTGAGTGGTCACTATCAAAAGAATTTACTATCTTAGAGTATATTTGCCAGAGATATTTAGAATCTTCTGCTCCTTCAAAAATTGCAAAGCACTCCTTGCAATTTTTGGCTTGCTCCATATTGTCTCCGGTACTATCAACTGATCTTAAAACTCGAGCATATTTTCTAGGAAAATTGAGAGTAAATTTTGAAAAGTCATTTTTAATTTTGACTATAGAAGAATATTTTCCAAACTGTGAATCATCTAGTTTCTTCTTATATTCATCTTTTGTAAGCTGAACATTTTTCCAAGTGTATGAACGGTTATTTAAATTTACACAACCAAAACAATTACTGCAGTTTTTACAATTAAAAAGAAAGGCACTATCGTAGCAACCTTCACAATATTGACTATATAATAGATTATAATTTTGTATTGAATCTATAACTTGATAATTCCATTCACTTTTAGAAATACCATAACAATCAGCACATTCTTTGCTGTGAAAAATAAATGAGGAATACATCGTTTCTTCGTTGAAGTCACCACCAATAACTAAATAACAATTTTTATTACCTTCTGTGATACTACAATATTCGCTATTTACTGGGTTGGTGTTGAAGAGCCCTATGTCTGGAACTTTTTGCCAAAGATCTTTTAATTGAGAAAAAAAAGTGAGAGATTTATCATAATTTTTTCCATATTCCATTGCATCCCAATTATCTCCCCACCATGCACTATGACAGTATACTTTCTGTTTTTTATCTGGAGAGAAGACGGCAATCATAGACTCTCCATGCCCATTTGCGTCGCAAGTTCTTTTATATAAAGTTCTTTCATTACGAAAACACATTCGGCGAATCAGCCTGCAGTCTCCACAAAAAGTAGGAATAGGAACTTTTAGTCTATTATAGAAATCTTTATCTTCATCTAAAATATCGAATTCTTTTTTGCATTTTTGGCAAGTCTGTTTTTGCATACTTATGTATTAATAATACACTTTTAATTAATTTTCCAAAAGATTTAAACTATTGCTTGTTTATAGCAGTTTTCACAATACACTATCTCTTTACGATCTGGAGAATAGCTAGTTTTAAATTCATTTTCACATCCCTTATTCATACACTTACGATGCCAGAATTCTACCGGATTTCTCGATTTGAATAATTCGTAGTTTCTCGTATTTGGGCATTTGCGTGGTAGTGGAATATTGAACCTTCTATACATATTTAATTCGTTTTTAGTTATTTTAAATGCCATAGTGCATTTATGTTCTTGAGCTTTATTCTTATCTTTGTCCCAAGCTTCGCAGAGAATTGTATCTGATAATATTGAATCCGCGAGATCATTTATTGTATCTGGTAAGTCGCTCCATTTCTTTGTAGGGATATAATTTTTGTCTAGAGTATCATACCAAGGATATTTACTTCTTAGAGCCTCTTCTTTTGTAATAGGTAGATATTCTTGAGCTAGACTTTCGTTATAACAAAAAGGAGAATTTTCTATTGGGAAAAATTCACCATATCTATATTCTCTTTCAAAAGAATCAACATATGGTAATTCACCCATTTGTTTTTTAATTTTAGCTACTAGCTCATTATATTCTTCTTTCCCATATTGTTTGTTTAATATACAATATTCTTGTTTTCTTAAAGAGAGACAGCCAAATACATTTTTTACATTAAATGAGTCTGCAGCATATTCTGTATTGAAATTATTCTCACCATTTACACTAAATAAACAATATGAAGAAAAATCGACATTGTTTGAATCATAAGCCAATTCTCCTCTGTTTACTCCGAATATGTCCATAGAATCCTTTTGTCCATCTCCACGCACTACATATTTATTGTTTTCTCCATCAAGCATATAGTATGATTTATGTACATTTTTGGAGTTATAAATAAACTCACCAGAAACATTTTGATTCTGTTCACCTGTCATGAATTTATGAAGTGCTTTTTCTTTCACCATTATTTTAAATTTTTCTAAGTTCTCTTCTAGCGTTGTATATGAACTGAAGATTTCTTTTTTTATTTTTTCATATTCATCTTTAGAAACTTGCTCGTTGAAAACACAATAGTTTTTATTTCTAAGGTTGTAACTAAAAATGCAATCTTGGCAGTTTCGACAATCATATAGAAAAACAGAATCAATACAATTTGTACATTCTTTACTAAAATGAACCCTATTACATTTAGTGCAATCTACAGATGAATAACAAAATTCACATTTTTTACAGAATAAACAATCCCAACAATCCTTACTTTCAAGAATTGTTTGCCCATAACTACAATTTTCACAGAACCAACTACCAAAGACTAGAT
>Ga0302292_1001021_pt1 | contig 18540 bp, 17 predicted proteins | sample III_Fen_N2_1_FD_194553 | JGI IMG/M metagenome (GOLD analysis project Ga0302292, IMG submission 194553) | Peat permafrost microbial communities from Stordalen Mire near Abisko, Sweden - III_Fen_N2_1 | ecosystem: Environmental > Terrestrial > Soil > Wetlands > Permafrost | place: Sweden: Abisko...
CTGTCCGCCTGCCCCGCAAACAAAGTCATAACCAGCTGTTGATTTCCAGTCGCCACCAAGTTTACTGTCCACCAAAGGAAGTGCCTTAATCTTCGTATCGTCAAAGCTAAAGCTGCCATCGCTTGGAGCAACGGCAGAGGTTATAGTTCCCCGGTACAACCGATTATCCCAACTTACGGAAGCTGAATTTTTAGCAGTTCCCGCACTGTATATATTCCCGGTGACAATCAAAGGGAAGGTTTTGGCCACTGTACCACCATTGGCAAGGGTTTTAAATGTTACAGCCTGTGTTCCGGTGGAAGCAGTACTCCCGGTAGAGGTTCCATCTACCGAGATATCGGTAACAGTTTCATCATTCGGGGTAATTGACCAGCCTAATGTGAGGTCCTTATTATTTACATCGTATTCATATACCGTGGTAGAAGGAGTCAAGGTTGGCACTGCGTAAGTAAGACGAATGGCAGGGCTCATGGTCAGCACAATATCCTTCAACACAGTTTGAGGTTGTGCATCAATTACTTCCAGGGTATATGTTTTGGTGAATGTCGTCTTAGGATCGAGCACGGTGTTAGCAAATGGAATTCCGGTGAAGCTTCCGCTTTGATTTCCACCTGTAGGGGTAGCGTTAGCAAGTTCGGTTATTCCTGATTTAAGTTTGATGGAAGTTATTGCTTTATCGTCCGTGTTATCTGTAAGGCTTAAATTGGTTACACTCCAAGCAAACGAAAGATTGTTTGAAGGTGGATTGCCCCAACTTTTCCAGGTGCTGTAAGGGAATGTAGTGGTCGTGGTGGTAAGGGTGCTTGCAGGCGGTGTTGCTGCCACAGCCGGAAAGAAAAAAGCATCGAAAAACTGAGCCATGGTTTTGCCGCCGACTCCCAGATTTTGACCCGTAACATTTGTTCCTGACAAGGTAATAATACGGTTGGTATTAATACTGGCTCCTCCTCCGGTTAGTGCTGCCACATAACCGGCTGTAGTAATGGTCTTATCTAAATCTGCCACAGCAACAGTTGTTGCTGTTACAGCCACTTTGCTCAGTGCTTTACTGTCCATTGTCAATTCTGACACCAGATACTTGCTATCTTTTCCACCGGCATTGTTCCAATTGGCTGCGTTGGTTGCAAAAGTGCTTGCATCGCTTATAAAAGAACTGTTAGCTACATAGTAATTCTGTTGATAAGCTACATAATCGCCTGCCACATAACCATGACTGGGTTCCCAAACATTAATTACAAAAATTTCTCTCCAATTATTTGAGTCCATGTATTCAAAATACCGTGTTTGATTTCCTGTACCGGCATCAATCACCGAAACAATCATACCGGTTTGCCTTTTAAAGTCCGGAATCGTTGAATTAAGCACCGTTAATGGGGTAGCCGTTAAGTCTAAGCTTCCTAAACTTTGCATACCACCCATTATGTCCGTAGAAATTACTGCCGGCAAACTAATCCAGGGATGAATCTTTATGGTTCCCGAAATGCGGGTCTCCTGACTATATGAACTTTGTATGATTACAAACAAACTAAACAGGAAAACGAGATGAATACTATATTTTTTCATGACTTAAAAAGTTGAAAATGAGCTTAATTATTATTAGCAATTAAAGAGACAGGAATATTGGGTGTGATTTTAAATACCCAAATCTGATAATCTATTGAACCAGTCGATGCTGCCGGAATCATGCGCTTTTCAAATCCGTCTAAAACGATATAAGCGGTAAGCGGTGAGCCATATTGATAAAAAAAGTTTTGACTTCCCCATACTTTAGGAAATGCAATCCAGGTATACTTACTTGCATCCAAACTGCAAATAACAGATGGAATTGAAGTTCCCAGAACATTGGCAGATGTAATATCCGACCAGCTTAATCCGTTAAAGGTTGACAAATCAGCAACTAAGCCTTGGTATAAAACTCCATTAATAATCGGGATATCAGAGGTTAACGCCACTGTTCCGGTTGCTGCGGGAAGCGTTATGGAGTAAGGGCTTACAGAAGTATTAGCCGATGAGAGGGTAGTTACTCCTGTAGAACTTCCCAGCATGGCTATTGTACTATTCTGAAAGGTCTTTAGTCCGGATACTGTTTCAACACCCTCTAAAGTCGCTAAAGTCCCGGTAGTGGGTAAGGTGACTGCCGTAGGAGCCGTTGATGTAAGTGTTGTTGCAAAGGCTCCTGAGGTGGTTAGATTTCCTCCAAGAACAATATTTTTGCCATTAATCATGCCCACTATTGTCGTTCCTTGATTGCCTGTAACATCGCCACTCAGGTTTCCTGTAAAAGAAGTTGCAGTGGTGGCATTGCCTGTCAAATCACCGACAAACTCGGTTGAAGTTACCGAAGTTAAACCGGTTATTGTAGGATTTAATGAAAGCGATACATTTCCCGTATTTCCCGAAGCATTAATTTGATTTGAAGTTCCTGTTATGGAACTAACTCCTGATGAAGAAGTTAAATATGTATTCGTATCTACACTACCGTCTGCCTTTAAGAATTCTGAAGAGACACCGCCCGATTTGACAATTCCACCGGCAGTTAATACTCCTGTTGATGGAACAAAACTTAGCTTGGCGGATGAAACGTAGTGGGGCAAATTACCAGTATTGTCAGTAACCCAGGTTGGAAAAACCGATTCTATTTTGCTCACGTCATTGGTAATGCCTGTAGTGGTGGCAGCCGCAGCCGCATCTGCACTACCTGCAGCAAACTTAACCCAGTTTGCGTCCAATAAGCCGCCAAGTAACTGATAGGTTACCGTTATTCCCGAGCCTGCATCCAACACCGTACAAATCATACCCAATTGCCTTCTTAAAGCCGGGATTGCATTTCGATCGGCAATGGTGGCAACCTGATGAAATCCACCTTTTGCATCGTTTGAATATATTATCGGATAAAGACTGCCCGGCAAAGGTGCCAGGGTATTACCCATACTAAACTGAGCATACGAAGAACTAAGTCCAATGAACAAAAAAGAAAGAACGAGGAATACAAACTTGAAACTATAATTGGTCGTTGTTTTCATGATAAATAATTAATTTTAAATAGATTGTTGCTGGCAACCAGCTTTTACTGAATCCTAACTTTAACTGTTTGACCAAAATACTGAACACAAACAATAATTACTTTATAATTAGTTAATGCATACCCATTTTGATTGACAAAATTCATCCTGTTAATTATATTAAGATCTGCTGCTGGATAAGTCATCCATGAACTGAAACTCGAATCATAGTATTGAACTATTGGAGTTTTATTATCATCAGGGTAAGCAAAACAAACGTACTGTCCGCCTGCCCCGCAAACAAAGTCATAACCAGCTGTTGATTTCCAGTCGCCACCAAGTTTACTGTCCACCAAAGGAAGTGCCTTAATCTTCGTATCGTCAAAGCTAAAGCTGCCATCGCTTGGAATAACTGAAGAGGTTATAGTACCCCGGTACAAACGATTATCCCAACTTACTGAAGCCGAGTTTTGCGCAGTTCCCGCACCGTATATATTCCCGGTGACTATCAAAGGGAAAGTCTTGGACACAGACCCGCCGTTGGCAATGGTTTTAAATGTTACAGCCTGTGTTCCGGTTGAAGAAGTACTTCCTGTTGAGGTTCCATCCACCGAGATATTGGTAACGCTTTCATCATTCGGGGTAATTGCCCAGTTTAATGTGATAGCTTTATTATTCACATCGTATTCATATACCGTGGTAGAAGGTGTCAAGGTTGGCACTGCGTAAGTAAGACGAATGGCAGGGCTCATGGTCAGCACAATATCCTTCAACACAGTTTGAGGTTGTGCATCAATTACTTCCAGGGTATATGTTTTGGTGAATGTTGTCTTAGGATCGAGCACGGTGTTGGCAAATGGAATTCCTGTGAAGTTACCGCTTTGATTTCCACCTGTAGGTGTAGCATTGGCAAGTTCAGTAACTCCAGTTTTAAGTTTGATGGAAGTAATTGCTTTATCGTCTGTATTGTCAGTAAGGCTTAAATTGGTAACACTCCAGGCAAACGAAAGATTGCTTGAAGGTGGATTGCCCCAACTTTTCCATATACTGTAAGGAAATGTTGTAGTCGCGGTGGTAAGGGTGCTTGCAGGCGGTGTTGCAGCCACAGCAGGAAAGAAAAAAGCCTCAAAGAACTGAGCCATGGTCTTGCCGCCGGCTCCAAGGTTTTGACCCGTAACGCTTGTTCCTCCCAGAGTAATAATACGGTCGGTATTAAAACTAGGATTGTTCATTATTGATTTAATACTGTCACGGATTGCTGCGTTATTGGATATGGCTATAGATAAACTGTCAGCTACTGGAGATGTATTTAATAAATGTCCCAGCTCGTTTTTATCCAAATCCACTTGAACAGACTTGATCGTTGCTCCTGTTCCATTTGTTACTTTCAATACAGCACTATTGCTGGTAATATCTTTACCAGCAATCCCACCTGTTGTAATAGTGTTGTTCACTACCGATTTAATACTGTCACGAATTACAGTGTTGTTGGATATGGCTATAGATAAACTGTCAGCTAATGGAGATGTATTCAATAAATGTCCCAGTTCATTTTTATCCAAATCCACTTGAACAGACTTGATCGTTGCTCCTGTTCCATTTGTTACTTTCAATATAGCACTATTGCTGGTAAGATCTTTACCAGCAATCCCACCTGTTGTAATAGTGTTGTTCACCACCGATTTAATACTGTCACGAATTACAGTGTTGTTGGATATGGCTATAGATAAACTGTCAGCTAATGGAGATGTATTCAATAAATGTCCCAGTTCATTTTTATCTAAATCCACTTGAACAGACTTGATCGTTGCTCCTGTTCCATTTGTTACTTTCAATATAGCACTATTGCTGGTAAGATCTTTACCAGCAACCCCGCCTGCTGTAATGGTGTTGTTTATTACTTTAATAATTGAATCTCTTACAGTTGTATTTTGGTTAATATAATTCGCTATTAAGGTCGACAATTCGAATTTATTGACCACCCGTATCCACTGCAAGGAGTCTGTACTCCAATAGTAAATTCCTTTAGGTTCAAGTCCTGTCTCATTAATGATCATCATCCCATTCGCCGGGGTTCCATCTAATGTCCATTTAGTTACATTGTTCAGCGGAATACGTGGTAAAAGCAGCCCTTTGGAAGTGCTTTCCAATTCTAGTAATGATCCAGCATTTATCGTTGCAGGATTATTGCCAATTTTGTTCTGACTATATGTCAATACCTCAAACATTGTCAACATCGTAAATAATAAAAAAATACACTTTTGCTTCATAATTATAATTCTTGTTTGAAACATAATTAACTCTCTATGCTAATGCTAACATTATTTGATACTTACTTTCTCATGTTAACCCTTGATTCATTAATATCAAATTTATTTAATGTTGCATAAGGTCAGGTTGTTAACTTAGCGTCCCTGTTAAAGATGAAGATAATCAATTCATCTCCGCTCATTTCGATATATACGTATTTTTAGTCAGTACCTTCCTGACTCCTTATTGAAAATTTAGTTTTTGTTTTTCTTCTATTCGACGAATGAGTGTACGAATGTATATAGTTGTTTTATTAGTTGTTCTTGCAATTTGTGATACCGACATGTTAAAAACCATGAGATTATGAACAATAATTTCTGTTCTTGTCAAGCTTCTATATTTATTTTTTCCAAACTCCATAGAGTTATTATCTATCGCACTCTTAACCAGACTCTCTTTCTGTTTATTTAGTCTATGAGCAACAAGAACATTTTTGGGATTCGTAACCCAATTGGTCAATGCAGTATCTCTCCTCGGATTGCTACTATTTGCAAAAGAAGTAAAGGAACCTAAATCATAATTATTTGAAATAGATATTTCAAATAATTGAAACAAGAAAAGATCAAGATTACCATTAATCATACAAGCACATAATTCCACAACAGCCACATTATTATCAGTATATCTCAATTTTGTTTTTGCATATCGCACTGTTTTTCCCTTTTTTAGCTCAAGAATAATCGTTTTAATATAATCTTGAGTCGGAAATATTTCACATTTTCTTTCATTAAACTCTTGCACACTTTTTATTCTAAATAACTTTTGTGCCGGTTGATTCATTTCCACTAAGTTGCCTTTTATATCAAAAACAAGTGAGTACGCAGGTAGAGATTTCAACATCACCATCATTTCCTGTAAATTCTCTGCAATTGGAAGATATTTGTACATATATATTAGATTTAAATTGAAAACAGTTTTACAATTAGATATCAATAATTAAATTCAATTTTGAACAAACTAAGAAATAGATATTGGATTCTTTAATAATGTTAGTCATGCTTAAATATATATAATCTCAAGTTCAACTAAACCCTAATTCAGCTCAATAACTGTTTGTTAAAAAAAGCACCTTCACCAAAAATGGTAGAAGACTGCAAGTATTACATCCCATATTATTATCGTTATAATCAAAAGTATTAAAAAAAGAATATATATAAATTACTCTGAATCATCATGATAATCAATATTTTAAACATCAACTTTCATAGACTTTAATCTCTTTTGATTGAATTTTCCGTCGTTTGAGGCGAAAATATCTATCATTGTTAACTTGAACAATTAATGGTCTGTCCGCTTTCGGTGGCAGAAGTTTGCTTGTTTTAACAATATTTGTTTTGTATGACTTATGTTTGTTTTTATTCCAATTTAATTTAAAAACATATGAGATTAGGTCCTCAAGAATGCATACTAATATACCAATGATAGCTATTATTAATACAAATAGAGTTAAAATAATTTTCAAACCTGATAAAATAAAATTCCACATATTATTTTGTTTTACATGTTAATTAAACGTAGGTGCAAGCTATGTATTCTTAAATTAATTTAGTTCCGACATTGTAATTATGGCAATCCAGTCTGTTTTTTCTCTTTAAAATATAACATTATATATTTTGACCATTTATTGCCAAACTTTACAATTCTAACTCTTTGTTTAACGCTTCGCAAAAGTAGATGCTAATGATTAAATATATAGAATTTTAAAAGGGACAAATGGTAGACATCTCTAATTATATTCGGCTTATTGTCATATTTTCAACTACATATCGTCTAAATTGTCGTATTTTTTATGTCAGTTACGACCTACAAATAATATACAGTAATCACTAAGATGTGTATAGTGTGGTTATGATACAAGTTCTACTTCGGGAACAATCTTTGACAAATGCAAAATCTCTATTCACATTGTATTTCAGCTTAACACAAAGAAGAAAGGAATGCCCTTATTAGAGTTGTCAAATGAGTTTTACCAACATCGGAAGACTTATTGGGAGTTTAAGTTGAAAATACAACAAGCAATGCAAAGTGACTTGAAGTACCCACTTACAGGGGTTCGTGTTGATGAATGTTTTATTGGCAGAGAAGAAGAACAAAAACAGGGTCAAAGTAAAGGCAAAAAAATGGTAATAGTTGTACTTAATATAAATGTGTGAATCTTATAAGTCTTTTCAAAAGTTATGTAATTCGATTGTACTTTAATTTACGGAGATTTGTAATCTGATAATGAACTAAATATTTTTGAGTTACTCCGTAATTAAAAATCGGCTAAAAAATGGGCGGGTTCAAATCATAGTTCAGGATACAAGAATCGGTATAAGCTGAAATACGAAAAACAATATTTAGCTGCAAAAATAATTAAAAACGAGAAGGAAAGAAGGTGAGAAAGGTGCAGGAATACGATTGCTACTTATCAAAGAGTTAGTAGAGAGTAATCCGGGACAAATAAAATGCTACAATAAGGTTGGTAAAGGAATTGTATTTATTATTGAATTTTTAAGACTATAATACGAAATAAATGAGACAAATATTAATAATAACTGATGATCAAGCCGCAACAGGAGAACAAAAGATATTACTAGAAAAGGCTGGATATAAAATTCAATCTGAATTGAAGTCAGTCAACTTAATTGAGACTTTTAACAATATTGAGATGGAACTTATCATCCTTGATTGGCATGTACCTAATATAGACGAAATGGAAGTATTGAAAGAAATTAGGAGCTACTCTGAATTAGACAATATTCCTGTTATTATAGTCTCAGAAATTTATAATGGTAAGCTTAATCTGAAATCTGCATTTGAATTCGGAGCTTGGGATTATTTGAATAAACCAATAAATGAAATAGAACTTGAAGCCCGCATTACTAATGCATTTAGGTTGGTTGATTATTATCTAAAAAAGATAGACAACCTATTTAAACTTAAAAATTTAGATATTAAAATTAGCAAGAATAAAGCTGATAAATTACAAAGTGAATTAGATAAAAAAGACCGGGAAATGATAGCAGTAGCTATAAACATAATTCAAAATATGAAATTTATTGCCAGTTTAAAGTTTGACTTGTTTGAGAACAATGTTAAGTTCGATATACAACAAATAAGGCATTTAAAACAAATATTCAAGAATTATGAAAACACCTCCAGTTCATTAAATTGGGAATTGTTTGAAAAAAGATATATTGAACTGGATAGTAACTTCTACAGCAGTTTAAATACTGAGTTCACCATGCTAAGCTGGAATGAATTAAGGCTTTGTGGTCTGTTTCGAATAGGATTCACTATTAAAGAAATCGCGGCTCTTAACTACTCTAGCTATGACGCAGTTAGAAAATCGGCGTATCGTATTCGAAAAAAAGTGGGAATAAATGAAAATATGGATATTAACTTGTTTTTTCAAAAGTATTAACTCATCATGCCTTCTTTATTTGTCAAAAAAGTAAAGTACAAGAATATTAGGTTTTAAAATTCTGTATAGTTCCATATAGTCTGTTTGTTTAGAAAACACACCTATATAAATTTTGATTTTTCCCTCCGTTACAAGCCACATTGTTCAGTATTTAAAATCTGAATTTATGAAAGATTTAATAAATCTGAGATTCTGAGTCCCCAAATGAATCAAAAGCATTTAAAAAGGCTCATATTATAATTACGATCGTTGAATAGACTTCTGAAAAACTGAAAATCAGTCGTCGGACTTTGCAAGACTACAGAACACAGGGTAAAATTGCCTATATTCAATTAGGAGGTAAAATACTCTATAAGGAATCAGACATCGAGAAGATGTTAGTAAGTGGATATCAAAAATCAGTTGAGTAAATATAAAAAAAATAGCGACCCATTATCCACCCTGTTAACGCCCTTATAAAGTTTAACAATACAAAATTATTCCGCTTTTTGGGCTGAAATAAAGATGCAATATGTCCTCCCAGTCCCCATTGTCCTCCAAAAAAGCAATCCCTCAACATAGTTCTTTGTCCTATTCTCCTGGAATCAATGAAGCTATAAACAACGTAAAATCCTTTATATCTCCCTGCACACTTGCTTTTTCAAGGGCAGCCATATATACGGACCGTCTCTCAACCGGTACAATTGTCCAGTCATAACCACCCGATATAAACTGCGTATTCATTAAAAAACGGGCAATGCGTCCGTTACCGTCCATATAAGGATGAATATACACAAAAAAGAAATGTCCCAACACCGCACGAACGCATGCTTCCGGTTCATTCTTTAATAAGTCAAACAAAACAGGCATGGCATCCCGTAAAGCTTCTGTGTTCAAAGGCGTGTGCATGGAACCGCGGATATATACCTGCTGAGTCTGGTAGCCTGCTAAATCTGTTGCTTTTAGTATTCCGGCCACAACGCTTGGTGCAAACAATTCCCGGTACCAGGCTCTATGGTCATTATCAACCACCTCGCCTGCTGTTTCACCGTTTATTATTTTCACGATACTTTCTTTTACAGCCTGGAATGCCTGCCAATAACCTCGGGCAGCCATAGCATTCTTTTGCTCCATATCAGTTGCTACGCTTTCAGGTTCCCAATTCCCGCTCCTAACTTTCTCTATTAAATCGTTGGTCACTTGATAACCTTCTATTGATAATGAGTTGTAAGCATCCAGTTTATACTGTTCATCTATTTGCTTCATGCAAGCGTCAATATCAATATAAACCTTGTTTGATTTCGGGAAATTGGCTATCACCACCTCACGCATAGCGCTCCACATAAGCTTCAACCTCACAACATAAGGAGATGCAGCACGAGTAAAAGCAATATTGGTTTCATCCGTAAAAGGATCTTCTTCCCGGATATCATATCCCAAACTTTTCATAGTATTGACAATCTCATCAGCAAAGGCAGTATTACCAATATTGCGAAACGCACCGGCAAGTCTTCCCGCTTTTGTCGTCTGCCCTTTTTCAATTAGATTGCGTAAAATATCAGAGACATCAGGTACCAACGTCAAACAGGTTCGGGCCGTTATACTATCAAGCCGGAAAGAATCAGGACTACTTTCAATCAACGCATCAGCTAAACTATATAAATTTAATCCGAATTGTGTTTCTTTATAAACCGGATTGGCAATACTGGTTTTAATATCCAGCAAAGAAGTATTATGCAACAATCGAATGATATTGTTTGAACCTTTCGGAGAGCGAATTATAGTCTGTGCAGGTACAGTTCGATTACCGCTGTACAACGACAATGATTGATCAGGGCTTAAGCACCAGTCATCATTAAACCGTGCTTTGGAATATTCCGCAATAAATTGCCAAAAAGAAGTATACCAGCTTGTACTATCTCCTGGTGTACTATCAGGGCGTGTCGAAATATACCAGCCTTTCATCACTTCCTGAAGAAAGCCATTATCAACCAGCCGTACAATATGAATCCTTGACAGATCCGAAGACCTGATTATAGAATGACTATTACCTTGCTGTAGCTTCTGTAATTCCTGTAGAGAATCCGCTAGTTTTTCTTGAACCGTTGCCATAGTATATCCATGTATTTAAGTATCACTATTCACACCAACACAATCACGTTTACTTACTAGTTTAGATCGATATTCAGTTATTAGTTTTTAATGCAGTACACTTATTAGTTTTTCATGCTGTGTACTTATTAGTTTTTCATGCAAAAGTAATACATTTAGTTCAATTATACAATTACTTACAAAATTACAAATAGCAATAGAATCTATTTCAACTAAAAGTATTAGCTACATAATTAGAATATAAAATAGAATTACTATTAGTTTTTTATATATAAAATGAACGATATAAAAGAGTAATAATAATGAATCTAACAAAAAAATATTCAAAAGCAAACTATTTTATGTTAGGTCATGGATAATATTTTACAATATTTCTTTGCCACGGAGTGGCTAAATGTTAATTGAAAATCGGCGGAGCCAATAACCCCCAGTAAGTGAAGCGCAACTGGGGGATGAAATGCACCAACTTACACCAACCCCGGTGGGGTTGAACAAATACTAAATCTATAAAACGCAATTTGTCCCCCACGTCCCCATTGTCAACCCATAGCAAAACAATCTCTTAATACATTTCAATAGTAGTTAATTATTACTTCACAATCAAATTATTGGCAGTAATTCATATTTACTGCCAATAATTAGTTTTTTTATTTATCTTTGCATTAAATATTTAAGACTATCGCAACCACAAAATTACATATCGAAGAATTAAAGCTGTTTTTCAAAACGACTGAGCGGTTTGAAACAACAGAAATTATTGCTTTTTATAAGCAATTAAATCCGGATGTCAATCCAAAAACTGTCAATTGGCGGATTTATTCATTAGTCCAGTTAGGTATTATTAACCGGGTCGGCAGAGGAAAATTTATGTTAGGAAACCAACGAAATTATTTACCGGACATTTCCCCAAAAATAAAAACGATATATGCTAAAATAAAAAAGGATTTTCCTTTTTTAAATATATGTGTTTGGAATACCTCCTCAATTAATGAATTTATGCGTCATCAACCTGGTCGTTTTTATTTCATTATTGAGGTCGAGAAAGATTCAACTCAATCAGTTTTTTATTATCTGAAAGAGTTGAATTATGCAGTGTTCCTGGAACCCACAAGTGATATTCTGGAAAAATACTTGCCAAACAGTAAAGATATTCTCATAGTCAAATCGCTGGTCACCGAAGCACCAACCCAAAACATAAAAGGCTTAGACACAATTTCATTAGAAAAATTATTGGTAGATATTTATTGTGATAATGTGATTTTTGCTCCGCAACAAGGTTCAGAAATGCGAACCATTTTTGAAACGGCACTAACAAAATACGCCATTAATCAAAGTAGGATGCTACGCTATGCAAACAGAAAAGGCAAGAAGGAAAGTTTTACGAAATACCTGAATTCAATTTCAAATTAGCGGCAGTAAATATCAATTACTGCCAATTTATAGAGTATGATAGATCAAAAAAACATATCGCTGGATTGGATTAACAGCGTGTCACGAGCTAACAAAAATGCAGATAAAATTCTTGTAGAAAAAGTGATTCGTGCATTGCTGTTATTGGAAGGGCTTGTCCACAATGGAATCCCTTTTGTCTTCAAAGGAGGAACAGCATTAATGCTTCATTTAAACTCCACTAAAAGGCTATCGATTGACATTGATATTATTTTACCGGAAGTGCCGGAAGATTTCGATACCAGGCTTGATGCCATTGCAGTTCAACAGGGATTCCTTAGAAAAGAAGAGCAAGTTCGGAACACTGAAACAGCTATTAGTAAAAAACATTATAAATTCTTCTATACACCTTTACACCAAACAAATAAAGAAGAAGAGTATATATTATTGGACTTATTACTTGAAGAAGTAAATTATCAGGAACTAATTCAACTTCCGATAGAATCTACATTTGTGCCATTGATAGGTGATTCTCTTTTAGTAAACATACCTTCATTAGAAGATTTACTTGGAGACAAATTGACAGCATTTGCTCCAAACACCACAGGAATTCCATATTTCAAGCATGAAGATAGCATGAGCATGGAAATTATCAAACAACTTTACGATGTCGGTAATTTATTTGATTTCGCAAGCAATATAGATACATTAAAAGCAACATTCAATAGTTTTGCAGAAACAGAACTAACATACCGTCCTGACGAAAATACAGTACCGGATGTTTTAGAAGATATCTTCCAAACTGCTCTTTGTATAGCAAGTAAGGGCACAGATGGCAATGGAAACTATTCAGAATTAATAGTAGGAATTCAACGGGTAAATCCATTTATTTTCTCAGAAAACTATCATTTGGAAAAAGCAATTGCACATGCCTCAAAAGCAGCTTATCTTTCTACAATAATTAAACATGACGCAGCACAAATTGAAAAGTTCGAGAATCCATTACAAGTAAAAGATTGGCTTATTACTGACCCAATCTACAACAAACTCAACAAGCTTAAAAAATCTAATCCGGAAGCTTTTTTCTATTGGTACAAAATATTTGAACTTATCAAAATATAAATATCTAAAAAAATGGACAGGCTTTACCAAAAAGTATATTACAGTCATCTCCACCTGGCAAATACAGACTAACCTCCTCAATTTGTCCCCAATGTCCCCATTGTCAACCCAAGAAATCAGTTTCTTCATATATTTTGATTTTGGCAATATTTAAAAAGTGCTATCGTTTGCAATAAATCACTTCAACCAAATTAAAATTGAACAATTAAATATTTGGGCTGCAACAACCACCTAAACCAATTCATTTTAAGTAGATAAAAAAGCCCCGCTATCTATAGCAGGGCTTTACCATTCTATTATACTGCTTTAGCAATTCTGACTAGCGCTAAAATTAGCACTGTACTCAATACAATCAGTTCAATAATTCGTGCGGCTTCTCCATACAGGATAACTCCTATGTTTCCCTGTAATAAAGTTACCTGATTTTTACAGTAATTTTTTACCATATAAATTCCATTAAATTAGTTACTATCCTCTACCTTGCCCGTGAGGTTCAGGCTAACACATTTCAGGCATTTAAGCCCGTGTCCAGCTCGTGTTATGGCATTTTGGACAGGGTGGCAAAGTATCAGTGGCGTCATTCAAATAAATAACCTCACCACACGCCATACAGCGATAATAGCCCTTTCCGGGCTTCTCACCAGTTTTGTACATTTTTTGTAGATTAAGAAATTAATACTCCTTGTTACTTTTCTTTGCGAACACCTTTGTGAGGTTGTCCACCTTTGTTCACATCAATGATTTGTCCGCTATTCGTATCACGTTTGTACCAATGCCCGTTATCGGGATGTTGGAATTGCGAACGATCACGTACAGCACCATTTCTGTGACCATCTCCGATTTTACCGTTAGTCGCCATAATAAATATGTATTTGCTTTTCACAAGTAATTTGATACTGAGGCACCTGTGAGCGGCCCAAGGAGGGTAATTTGGTAGTAACAGGAATTTTACTACTTTTGCATTCGAAAATAAGAGCATCCGCCAAGATTTTTTATTTTCGAAATACCCGAAGCTTACTCTCCGTTTGCTTCGGTTTTTTTATTTTAGACCATCTATCATTTTTTTAATTTGCTCCACTGGTTGTCGAACATTGTCTTTCAACAACTGCTCCAAAAGTTCAATCGCCCTCTTTTTTTCAATTATCCGGTTTTCTACAAACTGTAAAATTATCCAGGCAGTCCCATGTACTTCTATTTTATGAAAACTGGCTTCAGTTCGTAAGACCTTATCACAAGTCAAAAGTGTACATTTTTCCTTTTTGGCTTTCCATAATACAGTTTTGTCTGGAAATGACTTATTCGGACGTTGTAACTGCATATTTCTGATTTCTGCTTCTTCTTCAGTATTTATTTTTATAATATTAAGTTTTTCATCTTTTACAAAACTTTCAAACTCAACAACCTGTTCTTCTTGTAAAATCTCATTATATACAAAGTTTGTAGTATGCATTTCCCAGTCCAAGCTAAAAAACTCGGCTAGAACCTGTAATTTATAAAGGTCAAAAAACACACTCACATCTGTAATAACGATTCTCATACCATTCGATTCAGTTGTGACTGCAATTTCCACGATGAAACTCCTGCAAAATAGGCAGCTTCGTTTATACTTAAAACTTCTTTACCTAATCCGACATAAACTAACCGTTCCATGCGTGTTGGTTTTTCATTGCTTCTAAATTGTCCGGGTTCCATGTTGGGTAAATGATATTTCCGTGAGCGATATCCCATATTGAAACGTTTATACACCGAATCATTTATGATTCCCAATTGTAAGGCTCTATTAAAAATCGCCGAAAACGAAATTCCCCATCGTTGTTTAATGAGCATTAGTTCCCTTTCATAGAAATGAAAACGACCTTTTTGCAATTCTTTTTGAGCCATTTCGGCTGGATACAATAGCGCACTTGCAAAAGCATGACATAACTTCTCTTCCTCTTTATGGGTAATTTCGTCTGGAAATTTAAGCGTGTGATGGGCTAACTCATGTAACGCTGTAAATCGTTTACGTACAACATCATCAGTCTCTTTAGTTTTTCGTAAAACGATAACCTTACTTTTACCAACATCAGCTTTAAAACCGTCAAACGCTCCGACTGTTTCTATTTCAACGACCTTATATCCCTTATCTTCTAGCATCTCAACAACGTCAGGTATAGGATCGTATCCTAAATTCCATTCCTTCCTTATTGCATTTGCAGCCATTTCTGCATCATGTGCAGTGTAAATAGGCTCTATAAACTTGGAGTATTTAATTTCCTCATTCAAGTTCAGTAAATCCTCTAGCTCAAAGTAACGCTCAAAAACATCCTTTGCTTTTTCTTGAATCGATTCTTCTTCTGTAGAGTTCAATTTAGTCGAATACTTTCTAAAATCAATATTCTCAAACTGAATATTTACAGTAGGTTCAATGTAAAAATAGTTGACTGGCACATTTAAAACATTTGAAATAGCTATCACCAATTCACTCTCAGGTTTCATTTTACCCTGTTCGTACTTATTCAACGATTGCTTGGTGACTACATTTTCAAGCTTATCAGCTAAAGCCTGTAACGACATTCCAGCCATTTTTCGGGCGGAAATAAGTCTGTTTGCAAAATTGTTTTCCATAAGCTTCTCCATAATATATTATGTTGACAAAATTACTAATTTATTTTTATTTGTCAACCATGTAAATGAAATTATTTTTGTACTTTTTTTGATTTGCCCAATTTTATTGCATAGAAAAATCGCTGCATTCCTTTGTTGTAAAGGTTTTGATGCCTTCCACAATCGCAACTCCGCAACCAAGAGGTATTTTCTGTGATATAAATATGAAAGTCTATTTATTGAGAAGTAGTAGTAATAGAATAAAGGAAGAAAATTCGGTTGAAAGCGGTCAGGTTTTTACTTGATAGTTCATTATGGGCAGCTCCGCAGGGCAATCCCCAGCCGCCAAAAATCCCCACCCTTTCTCGTCAGCTCGCTGAGCATGCCGAAGTGCAGGGCTTGCACGGTCTTTTTGTCGGCTTCCGCACAATCCACGTTTCGTTGTTTTTTTTCTGTCACATTTTTTGCAATAGGCAAAAAGACGTTTACACTGAGATTTATCCCGGTCTAAAGCGGGACCGCCACCACCGTGCTGCACTTGCGCCAGAAAAAAAACAACTCAAAGCTATTATACATAACATGTAGTTAATGGTCGTTTCCTTGCCTGACGGCAAATCAATAGGAAAGCCCATAACCTAATTATGTATAATAGCCGCACAAAATCTACGCTTTAGCCCCGCTTCGCTGCCCGAAAGACCATCAATATTCCCCTCCTCCCTTTCAATGGTTGCAGTAAGAAAAAATAGGACGAGTTTTATTTTCATGTGCTAGCGGTCGGTTCATTCTCTTCACTCATTTCACCAATCTCAGCACCGCACAGCATATGTGGATTAGTCGTTTCATTCCCCAACGCCTGTTTCATTACACGCCTAATCCACCCATACCCCTTTCCAACGCATATCCAATGGTCTATTTTTCATACTGCGGCGAGTTAGCCCCATTAAAACGCCTAAAGGCAGAGCGGTAAGTTTATTACACCTAAACAGTGAGTATTTAGGCGTACCGCCAATATAAGAACCACAATAAGACCCCACCACCCATTAGTTGTGCAGAAAATAAATATATATCGAGTTGATTATCCATGTGCTTGCAGTCGGCGAGATACGCCCACTTAAGCACCGCTCGGCTTCGGGAAATACTCATTTCCATTTCGCAAGCTCCATTCATTCCGTTTTCCCAAAGCCCTTTTCCAACGCATTTCCAACGGTATATATTTATTTCTGCGACGAGTTTGCCCCATTTGAAGATAAAAAACCGATTATTTCTTTAAAGGATGTTTACGACACCATTCAGCCGCCTGTTGTCGTATTTCAAAATCTGTTTCTCGCTTACCTGCTTTAAGCCATTCATTAATTTCACTTTTCATAAAATAGACTCTTTTTCCAGTTTTAAAGTATGGAATCTCTCTGGCTGAACATTTCCCATAAATTGTTTGCCTTGCAATGCTCAAATACTCTGCAAGTTGATCTACTGTCATAATTTGGTCCGAGTTTGATACTTGTGATTCTGAAACGTTATTTTTCGAAATTTCAAGCAGCATTTTTTCAATCTTGTCTAATCTTTCAATGATAATTTCAAAAGGATTTTCCATGATGCTTTTTTTAGGGTTAATAGCTAAAAACTTTTCAACAAAAATATAGAAATTACCTTTGGCGGTTAAGCCGAGAATAACTTTTTAGTGTTTATTTCTTCAGTTGAATAAAAGTTATTTCCCGTCTTCCCGTGTGTTGGGTACAAATCTCAAAAGTAGTGCTGATATTCAATATCGCTTTAGTTACAACTGGCGGAAAAACGAGAAAAACTTTTTTCGGGCTCGGTGGGACGGCCCCTAAAGTTTTTTCCCGTTTTCCGAGTGTTGGCTGCAAATAATCAAGCTAAATATAAGCACAAAAAAAGACCTCCCTTTTGGGGAGGCCTTAATACTATTACAAAAGGTTACCACACCGGAAAGTAATAGTTTTTAGCGATTTTTACGCCGGATAAAATTCTTCAAAACCAATGAAACAACAAAACTCACAACAGCACCAACAATAGCAAGAATAACGGTTCTAACCAGGTCTTCTACAAATACATTGCTGAATACCGAAAACATCATACCGCCACAGGTACCTGCATATACTTGGCTATCACTGCTTGTTTCAAGGAATTTCATTGTTAGTTTTGTTTGAATTTGTATCAACGGCCGTTTGACTTACAGCTGAAACCACTCCACCTGCTAATGCTACATATCCTGCGGCGGCTACCAGACCGGCAGGAAGTGCAATCGGAGACGCTAAAATGGCTCCGCCAATAGCTGCCAAAGCTAAACCAACTGTACGTAAGGTCCTGAAAAACTTCGGAGTTGGAGCTTTTACCCGTTCTACAACACTCATGTTGTTCGGGTTAATCGTCGTTACGCTTTTCTCTGTTTCCATAGCTAGTCGATTAAAGATCAATCTACACTAACAATAGCCAACACATTGTACGCGTTGTTATTCAGAGAATAGTCGGCATTATTCACTTCCTGGATAAAGTCGATCGAAAGCAAAATAAAGTGAGTGCCTTCCAATGCAGGAACAGTAGCTGGTTTCAAAGCAACTGCCTGAGCAGCGGCATCGATTGCAATACGCAACGGAGCAGAAACTGTCATTTCAG
>Ga0302292_1001027_pt1 | contig 18492 bp, 11 predicted proteins | sample III_Fen_N2_1_FD_194553 | JGI IMG/M metagenome (GOLD analysis project Ga0302292, IMG submission 194553) | Peat permafrost microbial communities from Stordalen Mire near Abisko, Sweden - III_Fen_N2_1 | ecosystem: Environmental > Terrestrial > Soil > Wetlands > Permafrost | place: Sweden: Abisko...
ATCTTTTCTTAGCATCTTTTCAATACAAAATCGCTCCTCTTTTTCTAGGTGTTTTTTCTTGTTTTTTAGGTTTTTCGCCATAAATGCATAATACCTTACCCTTCGTATTTAAAGGTGGGGAGAAGTATGTTCTATTATTAAGTATATAATTAAAATAATTAAAATTTAATTATTTTAGAAAATCATTAGTGCTAATATTATTAATAATCTCATAATATAAATATGAAAACTATAGAAGATTTCGTGGACAAATTAATACAAGATAAGGGGTTCAAAGAAGAAGACCCAGATGTCATCGCTCAGATGAAACAAGATCTTTTAGATCGTGTTGAAAATCGTATAAATGCGATGATTCTCTCAAATATAAAACCTGAAAAAATTGAAGACTTCAAAAAGATTTTAGACGAAGGAACAGAAGAACAGATTCAAGAATTTGTAAAAAGTGATGTTCCTGATATTGATGAGAAAGTAGCAACAGAACTTTTAACTTTTAAAAACATATATCTAGGATAATATTTAAATACTATGGAAAAAACACCTAATATAAATTCATCAGAACCTATACCAGAAAAAAAGGTAACCGAAACCGCACCGCAAAAAAAAGTATATAAAGCAGGTGTAGTTGATTTATCTAAACTTGTTGAAGCACAAGTAAAGGATGTAGCAGATTCTAGAATGACTGAATCAAAAGAAGACCGTTCTAAGAATTGGTTTACCCGCAATGCTAAACGTCTTTGGAAACACAATATTGCTCAAGAATGGTATCGTAATCGTGAAAAAAATCGAGTCAGTAAAGAAATATCTGAAAGTGGTAATTTATATGCAGGAGAAACAAATGATGCAAATCTAAAAGATTATGAAAAAGCAAAAGAGGCTATCCTAGAAAGATTCACAAGTGAATATGAGGATGACATGTTGAAGCAAGAAGAAAAAGATTCTAAAAAATATGTCACCGATGAAAAAGCAAAAACTGAAATTAAAAATCTGATAAAGCAATTTGCTAGTAATTTGAGTATGTCTGAAGCTTCCTTTGAAGAAGAATCTAACAGAATTCTTGCTACTTCTAATCCAGAATACGCAAAGAAAGGTAAAATGTATGCAAACAATTTACTTGATATCGCAAGAGAGCACAGAAATTCAATTGCACATAATGAAAAATTAGTTGAAATGGATTTTGATATTGAAATCATTTTAGGACAAGCACAAGAAAGTCTAAATACAAATGCTAAACATAATACTTTTGAATCTATTATAGAAAAAACCCAAAATTCAAAAATTGGTAAATATTTATTCAATGAACCAGCAGCCGTAGCTATTGCCGCAGGATTATATTCTGCAGGTAACTTCTTGGGAGTAAAAATGCTTAGAAGTAAACTTGCCAAATGGGGAACCTTTGGAGCTACAGCCCTTTTAGCTGGAGGTATTTCAGCAAGCAAAGAAGCGGCTCGCCTTAATCGTGAAAGAGCTCAACACATACGTGAAAGTGCTAAGGGTATGGAATTCAAAGAAAATGATATGAAACGTCGTAAGGAAATGGAAGAAAATCGATATGAAACTAAAGATGCTAGTGAAATTATAAATAATCTTGAAAAAGATTTTGCAAAAATACAAGCAGGTAACTTAAATGAGACTGAACTAAATGCTATTTTAGCAAATCTTTCTGATATAGAAGCTCGTATCAAACTTGGTGATACAGAAAAAGTTGATCTCATCGCTTATTCAAGATTTAATAAAGTTGAAGAAGAAAGAACTAAGTTAGACTCATATAGAGCAAAAATTAAAGTTGCCCTTCGCAAAGGAATAGAAAAAGGAGAAATTAATTTCGATAAAAAAAATAGTTTTGATAAACACCTAACAAGTCTTGTTGATGTTCAGTCAAAAGAAGTCAATAATGATATTAAAGAGAAAAATAAAATCTTTAGTTCTATGAAAACAAAGAAGGTGGCTTGGGCATTTACGAAAACAGCCTTCATAGGTGCTACTGCTGGTTTTGTATTTCAAGAATTAAAAGGTTTCATGCCTGGAACTGATAATTTAATTAAGGGAGCATTTAAAAGTGAAAAAAACCTTTCAACAAATGCAACCGCTCTTGAAGGATTACGACGCTTTATCACAGGAGATAGTCCTCGTCTCCCGTTTGGAACTGGGCACGAGATGATACTTGGCAATACTCATATGCAACTGCCAGATGGTGTAACAATAAACCCAAACCCTGATGGAACTTGTGATATCCTTCGTGATGGAAAAATAATTTCAGATAATGTAAAACTTAATTTTACTCCTAACGGAGATCTTACAGACGCTTCAAAAGATTTACTCGCAAAAGATAAAATTCTTACTACTTTTGCGCAAACAGGTGGAAAAGTAACTGAGCATATTAAAATGAAAGCTGAGGAATACGTTAATAAACATCCTGAATTAACAACTAAAATTCATCGCGAATGGATGGGAAATAATACTCCAATGTATCCGGACCCAGATCATCCAGGCCATTTACTTGGTGCAGACCTAAATGAATTAAGAACACAGTTTGGTGGCATAAATAATACGGGGATAGATGCAAAAGGAAACTTTGTTTTCAATGTTCAACATATGACAAATGATGGATCATTCCAAGATGGACTTTCCCCAGTAATGGCTCATGATGAAATGAAAAAAGGAGGACTTACATTACTTCTTTCTGTTACAAGAGGTCTTCAACATACAGTCTTTAAAGTTCCAATAGATGCAAATGGTAATGCTATTATTGACCCTAAGAGTGCAATCGGACAAATGATGTTCCAAAATGTTAAAGGTCATGCGGTGTTCACTGGTCAATTTGCTGAAATCGGGCATCTTAGAGGATTAGCTCCAGATGGAGGTGAAAATATGCAAATTCTTGGTACCCACATCGGCACAGGACATCCAGGAGAAGCAATAGAAGATATTATAAAAGATACAACAACTCCAAATGTAAAATTGGATGCTCCAGCTGACTGGGATTATGAAGTTCCATTCCCAATTCCTATTGGTGCAAGAAGACCATTAGAAAAAGGAACTTACAGAGAAGAAAAGACTAATGATAAACCTGTTGGTCTTAAAAAAGATACAAAAAAAGATAATGTCATTGTCATTGATAAAAACCCTAAGATGAAGGTTATCAATCAATTTTCAGAAGATAATAAGTTTGGTGAAATTGATATGAAATTAGAATATAAAAAAGCAAAAATAAATCAAGGACGTGTATTGAACGAAATTGAGGTTTTCAAAAGTGAACACCCAAACGAACAAATTCCAGTTGAGTTAGAAAATAAATATAAAGAAACTGAGAAAAGAAAAATAGAAATTGAAAATAAATTAAAAGATATTGCTAAAATGATAGAAAATGAAAAAACAAAAGTTATTCCAATAGTAAATCCTGAAAATATTGAACCAGTAGTTGAAATAAAAAAGGGATTCAAACCAGAAGACTTATCAAAAGTCGGAACAGAATTCGAGAATGAATTATATACTTTTAAAATAATGTCTGTTTCAAAACCTTTCTGGAGTTTTATGGGAACAGATATAAAGCTTAAAACTACTAACAAAAAAACAGGAGAAACATCTACGGGAAAATCTACAAAAAAAGCTTTGGTGAATGAATTAGCTAAAAAACGAATTAAAATTACAAAAACTTTAGAAAGTAAATAAAGCAAAACAAAATCCACTCTATGAGTGGATTTTGTTTTGCTTTAAATTAAAAGTATAATAAACTCTATGCAATATATTGAAGAACTAAATGAGAAACAAAAAGAGGCAGTCCTTTATACGGATGGGCCTCTTTTGATAGTAGCGGGAGCGGGAGCGGGGAAGACAAAAACAATAACTAATAGAATAATACATTTGATACATCAAGGAGTTAATCCAAATTCTATTTTGGCTGTTACTTTTACCAATAAAGCTGCAAAAGAAATGCGGGATAGAGTGATGAGTTTATTGGAGAATAAAAGTCATGGAGTAGATGCACCTGAACGAAATTTAGGCACAGGCATCCCTTTTGTTTCTACTTTTCATTCCCTTGGAGTCCATATTATAAAAGAAAATGCACATCTTATAGGCCTTACCAAACACTTCTCTATAATAGACGAGAGTGATGCAATATCAATTATCAAAGATGTAATGAGGGAGCACGATATAGACCCTAAACAACACGAGCCTAGAAAAATAAAAAGTATAATTTCAAAAGCTAAAGGAGACTTTATCACACTACCAAACTATAGAGGTGAAGTGAAAAGTAGTATACAAAGTATCGTTGCACTTATTTGGGGTGGATATGAAGAGAGATTAAAAAAGGAGAAAGGATTAGACTTTGATGATTTACTTTTAGAATCTGTTTTGATATTAAGAAAGTTTCCAGAAATAAAAAATAAATATCAAGAAAAATGGAAATATATTCATATAGACGAATATCAAGATACAAACGAAGTTCAATATGAGATGACAAAACTTTTAGTAGGCAAAGAAGAAAATATTTGTGTCGTCGGAGATACCGACCAAAATATTTATAGTTGGCGTGGAGCAAATATAAAAAACATGCTTCACTTTGAGAAAGATTATCCAAAAGCAAAAATTGTAATGCTTGAACAAAATTATCGTTCAACAGGAAATATTATAGAAGCAGCCAATAGCATAATAGAGAAGAATCAATATCGAGTCCCTAAAACTTTATTTACTAAAAATATAAATGGTGAACAAATAGTTGTCTGTGAAGCTTATGATGAAGTCTCTGAAGCAAACTTTGTCGCTATACAAATAGATGAACTTCTAAAAGAGAATAAACCAGAAGATATTGCAATTCTTTACCGAGCTAACTTTCAATCAAGAATATTAGAAGAAGCACTTCTTTCACGACAAATTCCTTACCAAGTCCTCGGCGTGAAATTTTTTGAACGTAGAGAAATCAAAGATATTATTTCTTATATCAAAGCAAGTTTAAATAAAGAAAGTTTAACTGACATCAAAAGAATTATAAATACCCCAACAAGAGGAATAGGTAAGGTGACACTCACAAAACTTTTTGCAGGAATGTTTAGTGATTTACCTGCCACAATGCAACAGAAAATAAATAAATTTTATTTGTTATTAGAAGACATACACTCATACATAGATACCCACAAACCAAGTGAGGTAATAAAATATATCATAGAAAAAAGTGGTCTAGAAGAAGAACTAACGCATAGCACAAATGAAGACATGGAGAAACTAGAAAACATGAAAGAGCTCGTAACTCTTGCGATAAAATACGATATAGATGAAAACGGAATAGAGAAACTAATAGAGGATGCAAGTCTTTCAAGTGACCAAGATAGCCTTATAAATAAAGAGAAAACTGGTGGAGTCCGACTTATGACCGTTCACGCTTCTAAAGGTCTTGAATTCAAATATGTCTTTGTCACAGGACTTGAACAAGATCTCTTTCCACACGCACGAACAGGACAAGGAACCAAAGATGATAAAGAGGAAGAGAGAAGACTTTTCTATGTAGCACTCACAAGAGCAAAGAAAAAATTATTTTTGACTTATGCGACACTGCGAACAATATTTGGAATGAAACAAGTAAATTCTCCAAGTGAATTTATTTATGATATCCCCGCACATCTCACAGAATTCACACAAAGTAATTCTGTAAGTGGGGAAAAGATAGTTTATTTATAAAAACACTCCATAAGAATATTCTCGGACTCACCACACAATAATTTTCTGCTGAAAATTTTGCTCATGCTCGGCTCGACAGCCTGTGCAAGGGTTCGCTCGAGAACATTCTTGTTCCATGTTTTTAAAACGTAAACAAATAGTCTTTGAGTAGGGGCCGGCGGAGGCTGTCGAGCCGAGCACTGAGCAAATTTCTAGTAAGAAATTATGCGGACCCTTCGAGGAGAGCTATTTGTTGGAGTTTTATAAAACCCTTTTTATGTTATTATATAAATATGATTCACGTTGCGAAAAAATCAATGGGGCAGAATTTTCTAAAGTCTAAAGAGGCGCTAAACAAAATGTGTAGTGCAGGAGAGGTGACTGATGGTGATGTAATAGTAGAGATTGGCCCTGGGAAAGGAGCTCTGACTGAAAAACTTTTAGAAAAAGCTCTGAAAGTTTTTGCTATTGAGAAAGACAGAGACCTTATGGCAATACTCGCAGAAAAATTTGAGAAAGAAATAAAATCTGGAAAATTAATTTTAATAGAAAATGATATTTTAAATTTTGATCCAGAAAAATATAATTTAAAAGAAGGGGAATATAAAATAATTGCGAATATACCTTACAATATTACAGGATTAATAATGCGAAGATTTTTATCTGAAGTTAATAAACCAACAAGTATGACTCTTCTTGTTCAAAAAGAAGTTGCCGAAAGAATTGTCGCTAGAGATAACAAAGAAAGTATTCTTTCTCTTTCTGTAAAAGCTTATGGGACTCCAAAATATATTATGAAAGTTCATAAAAGATTTTTCTCTCCATCTCCTAAAGTAGATTCGGCAATTATTCATATAAACAATATCTCAAACAAATTATTTAAAGATAAAACAAAAGAAGACTTATTCTTCAAGCTAATTAAGGCTGGTTTCGCACACAAAAGAAAAGTTTTACGTAAAAATTTAGAAGAAATTGAAAAAGATATAAGAAAAATAGATGAAATTCTAAATAAATTAGATATAAATTCTAAATCTAGAGCAGAAGATATACCTTTTGAAAAATGGGTTCTTTTAAATGATTATTTAAAAGAAGAAAAACAAAAATAATCTAGGATATTTTATATATAAATAGTATAATATCTAAATAAATGGATAAGAAGTATTTACCGAGTAAAATTTTTATAATTCGTGTTGTTCTTATTTTTACAATAGTAATAATAGTTTTTGGTGTCTCTAAAATATATACATATTTTAAAAATAGACCAACCAAGAAAACACCCATCAAAATAACCACAGTTGCAGAAAGAATACAAAAAGATAGTAATAACAATGGTATACCGGACTTTGAAGAATACTTATGGGGTCTTGATCCAACTAAAAATGGCCCAGAAAATAAAGAGTTTATTTTAGCTAAGAAAAAAGACTTAATACAAAGTGGTGATATGACTCCAGCTGATAGCTCTAAACCGCCAACAGACAATGATGTCCTCTCGCAACAATTCTTTGCAGCAATAGTGTCCTTGCAACAAACAGGTGATTTAAACCAAGAGTCAATGAATTCTATTACCCAAGCTGTCGGGAAAAATGTCGAAGCAATACCAATCCCTGATTTTTATACAAATAGTGTATTAACAATACAAAGTGATTCTACTGTGGCAAATGCAAATTACCGTAAAGCTTTAAGTAAACTTGTTGCTAAATATGCAGATTCTGATATTGGAAGTGAATTAACCATTATTATACAAGGCTTAAATAATAAAGACCCCCAAGCATTATATGCGGCAACAACGATAGCAGACGCATACCAATCCTTTGGAAAAGAACTTATAAAAATACCTGTTCCAAAATCTTTATCTACGACAGTATTAAGTGCTGCAAATAACTATGAAAAAACAGGGCAAACCATAAAAGATTTAGCTAAAATACTCTCTGACCCAATCATCGGAATGAAAGCTCTTATAAACTACAAAAAATACAACGATGCTTTAGCTTCCGACTTAGAAAAAATCTCAGAAACTTTGCAATAAATAAGGAAAAAGTGATATACTAAAGGTAATTATTTATGAATAAAAGAAAACAAACTACAACAAAAATAATTGAAAAGATAATTATCTTTGTATTTGTAGTATCTCTTTTTTCTCCTATTTTATCCATAGAAGCTGCTGCTTCAACAAGCTTAACAAACCTCTACAATAACCCAAACCAAAGTGGCAATAATACATATAAATTTAAAATCAGTGACGTTGTAAATTCAGGTATGTTAACGAGTATTGTCGGCTGTACTGGTGTCGTAAATAAAGTCGCAAGTTGGATGACTTCATTTGTGCAATCCTCAGCCCAGCAAGACTTAATGAATACGGCCAATCTTAATAAAGTTAGAGCCCAACTAGAATCAGCTTGTGCTTCAACAAAAGCATCAACTGAAGCAGGTGCTGGTGCTACACCGGTAGTCAACGACTTAACAAGTACAGTTAAAACTATTTTTGCAAAAATAAAAGTTAATGTAGCTTCAATACTAAGTACCAACTCAAAAATAGCCAGTACTGGAAAAAATGGTTTACAAAGTTCAACAGCAGGTAAAAGTAGTGAACAAATTTGTTTAGACCAAGTTAAAGCTATAGATCCACAAATGTTAGATGAAATGGTTAAACAAACAGAGCAACAGAAAACTGATGATTTAAAAACTCAATGCTTCGACGGTATTGCTATCGCACTTGCTAAGAATCAACTTACTGCTATGACTAAAAGCACTATGAATTGGGTAAATACTGGATATCAAGGTAATCCATTTTTTGTTCAAAATATGACAGCTCTTACAAATGGACTACAAAAAAGTATCACTCAAGATAGTATAAATAGATTGACTAGTTCCAATAGTGCTTATCCTTATGGAAGCTCTTTTTCAAAATCTATTATAAATACTAGTGCACTAGGATCTGGAGCTAGTGATTTCCTTGGTTCTATGACTTCTGATTTAGGAAATTTTATTACTGACCCAGACTCTTATGCACCTTCAAATGCTGCTCAAAATGCAAAAGATGCTGTAAACCGTTTTGCAAATGATTTCTCTACTGGTGGATGGAATGGATGGCTAGCTTTAACACAAAATGAAGCCAATAATCCACTCGGTTTCTCAATGTCTGTAAGTCAATATTTAGCAGACCAAACTAATCAACAAACACAAACAATTAAAGATGAAGTAACTCAAAATAATGGTTTCTTAAGTCAAAAAGAGTGTGTTTTGTGGGATATATATAATGACGATAACGAACTACAATACACTAACAACACGGATGAAATAGTTATGACAAGTACTAGACAACTTGATAAGAATGACAAGTGTGACCCAAATGGATGGAAAATAGTTACCCCTGGAAGTATTATTAAAGATAAAGTTACAAATTATTTAAATTCTCCAGAGCGTCAACTTGAACTTGTAAAAACAATAAATGATTCTTTAAATTCTCTATTTTCAGTTTTAATTTCCAAACTAGAAGGTGGAGGACTTTCTGGTCTTTCAACTGTCGCAGTAAATACAAATACAGACTTAACTAGTGATACAACCACTACTAGTGCAGATGGAAATAGCACTTATGATAATAGTGGGGCTTACGATGGATTCAATCTTACTAAAGATTTAGGAAATACATACATACACGACACAGTGACATCACTTGGAACTTGGAATGCTAATAGTAATTCGACTTCTACTGGCAAAAAATTATATCCTGATATTGCCCCAGAAGTTGCTGATGGAACAATCTCAAATAACACATATTACACCGTAAATACTAAAGGAAATACTAAATTGATAACAGAGGGTTACAATGTTTGGTCAGTGGGTGATAGAGCATTTTGGGATGGTAGTAAATGGCAGAACTGGAAAAAAGGACAAGCAAACCCAATAAAAGAAAGAGGGGTCATACAAATTCAACAAGATTATATTGTAGCTGCAAAAGAAATAATGGGAGTTCTACCAAAAGTAATGACAAGCCTTGGTGAGCTTGATTATTGTATTCCAGGACCAAACCCAAGTTACAAAGTAAATTCTACAGATGCTCAATCGGCATATCAAGATTGGATTGGTTCTATATATACTGGAGCAAAAGATGGTTCTGACACCAACAGAATGTCATGGACAATCGATCGTGAAAATAGCCAAACATATCAAAAATTAGCAGACATTTTTAATGACAACCCAAATGTTTGGAAACAAATTAGAGAATCTAATGCTGTAGCTTGGTTCTTAAATTATTTTGGACCTTTTAGTGGAACTAATTCCAATATAGTATATTATTCTTATAAAGGTGACGATGCAGCTAAATATGCTGAAGCTACAAACTTGCAAGATATTAACACAAACTATGTAAATAATAGTTTGTTCCAAAATTTCTACGAGGTATTTGATAATACGATGAATAAAGTTTACTTCAATAATATGACAAAAGAATATTTAGATACTGAGACAAGTATAGGAGTAAATAAAAATCCTGCATATATACCAATGGCTCAAAGTGGACTTGATCTAACCAAAAATATAACATACTACAATGATGACACAACGGAAGCTATCCAAAATTATACAGATGCTATTAACCAAGCAAAAATAAATATAGCAAAACTTAACCCAATAAAAACAGCAGTGAGTGCAATAATAAAAGCTGCTCAAGATCGTCGAGATGCACGCCTACTTGAAATACTTAAAAATGAAAGTAATAGAAATGGAACGCCTGTCCTTACAGCTGCTCAATACAAAACAAAATATGCTGGTTGTTTAGATGAAGAGAATATACAAGTATTTGATGCTGATACAATAACAAAGGCAAGTAATACCACTGCAGAAAATTGTACTGATGGAATAGATAATGACTTAAATGGATTAGCAGACTCTGCTGACCCTGCTTGTTCTAATACAAATACAAACAATAATACAACGGGAATAACTAATACTAATTTGAGCACAGGAACAGCAAATAATACTTACTATAAATTAATGAGTTGTGGTGATAATCAACCATATATAACTGGACCTTATCCAAATGGAACATACAATACTGGTTCTAAAGTACAGGGTTCAACAAATTCTTATTATGTTGTTACAGAATCAGGAACTACCCCAATAGCAGGACTTACTAATATAATAACAAGTGGAACTGGCTTGTATGGATGTTTAGAAAATAATAATTCTACTACAGCTTCTACTACTCCATCAGTTACTTATAATGTAACAATAAATATATTAGGGGGAGGAGGCTCTGTTTATCCATCATCAATAGCTAATATTAATTCAGGGGGTAGTGCTAACTTCTTCGTTTATCCTGAGGCCGGAAGATCAATTTCTAATCTTGAAAACACTTGTGGCGGAATATCAAAAACAGGAACCGGGGGTCAATATATAATTAATAACATAACTTCAAATTGTACAGTTTCGGTACGTTTCTAGTTCTAAATTAAACAGATTATTAAAAAATTATGGAAAATAACCCTAAAAAAAGTAAAGCATTCATAATAACCTTCATACTGATTCTGCTACTTCTAATAGCAGGTTATTATTTCTTTAAAAATAGGGAACAGATATTTGGAACCAAGGGTTCTCTTTCTGTAAGTAAAATATTCGCTCCATTATTAGGAACTTCTAAGAGTAAAGACGTGGCTGTGATAGATACAACAAAAACTACAACAGACACAGGAACAGTAACAAAGAAAAAAGTAGGAATTATAATTGTTGATGTAAATGGTAACAAGATTGTCCGAGCTGAAGCAGGAGAAAATTTAAAAAAGGGTGATGTCCTCTATATATCAGGATTTAATAAAATGAATGACCCAATAGTTATGAAAGCTATTGCAAATGATAAAAATAAATCCCTAGTCTTTGGTGTAGCTGGAGAAGATATGAACCAAGGTTCGATGCTAGATGTAATAATAGAAGGTGTGTTGAGTGGAGTTCCTACAAATAGAAAAGAGGGGACTCTCTGGGCTCCTAAAAATATATTATATCTAAGTGATGTAACATATGGAGGAATGACAAAAAATCCTCCAGTTTCTTCTTCTTCATTTATAGTTCCAGTAGGAAGTGTTTTAACTATAAATGCTATTAATGGTTCTATACATATAGGAAATCTAACAACGGCTACAACTATGAATCCTGATCAAAAAAGTATTATTACAAATTTAAATTCAAACCTTTTAAGTATTCTTAATAATAAAGATAATAATAAAAACCTAAGTGTTGAGCAAAAAAATGGTATTAAAAATTTAAGTAAAGAGCTTGTAAATATATTAAATCTTAATAAGAGTCTAACTAGTGGGCAAATGAATAATATAAATAATTTATACTCGCAACTTTTATCAAATACTTCATCTGGAAATAAAAATATTAGTGCTGAAATAATGAGTAATATAAATAATTTATATGGAGAACTTTCATTAAGTGCTTCTTATGGAACACTATCTACAGCAGAAATGGGTAACTTTAATAATTTAATCTCAAGTATTTTAAGTGGAGCTTCAAGTGATATGAATGATTATTGGGGTTCTATTTTTGGACCTACAAATACTAATATAAATGGACCATCAGTAAACAACACACCAAATGGACCCGGAGTGCCTATTTTGAATCCTATTAATATACCGACGAATGGACCTTCTTTTAATAATCCAAATACTGGAAATAATGTAAATACAGGGAATAATCCAAATACAGGAAACAATACAACTAATACAGATAATACAACAAACACCAATAATCCTACTGATACTAACAATCCTGCTACGGATACAAACTTAAATACAAATACAACAGTAGATGCGTGTCTAGCAATAGAACAGAATCCTTTAACATTTACAGAAGAAGAAAAAGCTCAACTAGCGGTCCTACTTCGTAAGTTCTACCTCGTTTCTTCAACACTTAAAACAAGTGAGGATATCACGACAATATATAGTGAAATAGATCAACAAAAAAACTTTATAAGTCAGATAGAAGATCTAACTAGCCAATGTTACTCACAAGCAACAGATGCAGTGATGTTCGCTAACAACTGGAAGAGACACGGAAATCCTTGGTATGCCAAAACAACAGGCGGAAACTTCCCTTACACAAGTGATAATACTGGATATCTAGATTATAGCCAAATAGACGGAGGAATGACTCCAGCTGGATACAAAGTTATATCAGGGTATTATTATGGAACACTATCACGAGATACAAATGGTGGTAAAACAGGAGACAGCTGTGATAAGTTTAATAATTTCCCAGGATATGGATTAAGTGACCAAATAAATAATAAGAAAGAAATATATATGAGTCACTATTGTGGTAGTACTGGTGGATTCCTTGGTCTCTTCTCAGGCTCTAGTTGTTATGCTAATGGTAATGGTGCTGGTTATCCAGGTGATTCACTATTAAGCAATAGTAGCAGTTTAACAAATAGACAACCACAAAAAACCTTATTAGAAAGTGGCTGTAAATGGAAAGATGGAGTAATATTAGATAATACCGAGAGACTTCTGAATATTTGGTAAGAGAAATTTGAGTGTTGGGTAAAAAGAATTAGTTTAAAAAAATGAAAAAAGTTTTATCATCCATTTTAATATCACTGATAGTTTTCGCGAATCTATTCGCGCCTATTAGTGTTGGGGTAAATAAAGGAAATATTGAAATTAAAAAAAATGAAGTAAGTGCAGGAGATCTTGGTATAAAAATGTCTAGTACTCCAACAGTAAGTGATAGCCAAATTACAATAAAAATAGATATAACGTGGAGTAATTTTGTTGGAATCAGTGGAACAAGTGAAGGAGCTAGAGTAACAATAAAAGACCCAGATAAAGTGGAGGCAGATAGAGTTCAAATTATTGATCTTACTAGTGTAAAAGATAATGACCAGACTGGGTCTTATGTTTTTAATGGATTAACCCCAAATAAAAGATATGAGATATTTTCCGAAGCAAGACAAATAGATATGGCCACATGGAATGCATCATGGAAAACATGGGAAAATACACTTCTTCCTAATTCATGGGGACTTTGGACAATGACAGATGAGGAAATACAAAAAGCAATGAGTGAAGAATCATTGGGAGTAATCACAACAGATGATTTTAAAACAACACTACAAAAAGGACAAACATCTGTTATTCCAGGAGAAACCAAAACTGCACAAAATACACAATTTAATGAAATATTACCTGCTTGTAGTTTTTTAGGACTTGGTGTTGGAACTTTTCCAGGATGTATAGCTCAGGGTTTCTATTATATTCTTTTTCAGCCTACTTCGTATTTATTTGCTTTATCTGGAGTATTATTTGATTACACATTTTCATATTCAGTTCAAGATTCATCCTATCGTTCAGCCTTTGTAGTTCAAGGATGGGGGCTTGTGCGTGATTTCTGTAATTTATTCTTCATATTCCTATTGCTATATATAGCAATAGGAACAATACTGAGTCTACATAGTGTGAAAACAAAAGAAACAATTATAAATGTCGTCATCATTGGGCTATTTATAAATTTTAGTCTCTTTGCTACACAAGTTATCATAGACGCTTCCAATATTACAGCAAGAGTTTTTTATAATTCAAATGCTATTAAAATTACAGAAAATGGAGCAAATAGTGCAACAGGACTTGTTTCTAAAACAGGAGATAACGGTGTCATCCCATTGTCTGCCGCTTTAGTAAATAAAATTAATCCACAGAATTTAATTATCAATTCTGGTGAAATTAATTTTAATCAAACAAAAAATGCTTCTCTTGGTACTCAAGATAGTAATTTAGGAGTTGGAACATTTATTATTGTTACAATAATGGCTTCAGCTATAAATATAGTCGGATTTACTGTCTTTATAACAGTTGCCTTCTTATTCCTTGCTAGAGTTATAGGACTCTGGCTTGCTATGATTCTCGCCCCACTTGCCTTCTTCACCTATATACTTCCTGAAATGGCAGGAACTAAAATGATAGGGTGGAAACATTGGTGGCCAGAAACTCTAAAACTTGCATTTCTTGCTCCTGTATTTATATTCTTCATGTATTTAATCCTCAAATTCCTTGAGATGAATTTAATAACAGATCCTTTGGGTAAGCATGGTTTATCTTTCTTTGTTGCTACTATCATACCTTTTATATTCATAATGATTTTTATGATGAAAGCAAAAAAGATAGCAGTAGACATGTCTGGAGAATTTGGAGAAATAGCTGTAAAAGCTGGATCTGCTGTGGGTGGCCTTGCTCTTGGAGCAGCTACAGGTGGGGCAGCCTTTGCAATGAGAGGAACAATTGGTGCCTTGGGAAGTAGCATTGCAAATAGTAAAACACTAGCTCGAATGGAAGCAAGAGGAGTTCCTATGGTAAGAGGTCTTAGAACTATAGGTACTGGAGCAAGTAAAGCAAGCTTTGATATTAGAAACACAAAAGCTGGATCAGCTGCTACAAGTAGCATGGGCGTAAATGCAGGAAAAGGAAAGACTGGTGGATATAAACAAGCCGAAGAAAATAAAATTGCAAAGAGAACACAAAGACTTGAGGAACTTAAAAAGGTTGCAACACATGAAAATGAAGTTAATAAAAGAAAAACCGAAGTTAATAAAAAACTTCTTGAAGATAAAAATTCACATGATATACATCAAATTGAAGCTGATTTAGCAATACAAAAACAAAATAAAGCAAATGCTGTAACTGGATCACAAGAGGATAAAGACGCTTCAGCAGAAATAGCTAGATTAAATAAAAAAATGGTTGGTATTAAACTTGGCAAAAGAATAGAAGGAGAAACAAATGAAGATGGTACAAATAAATATAACACAGATAATGGTAAAATAAGTAAATTAGCATTAGAAAGTATACAAAAAGAATATAATGATGCTGAAGGTTTAGTATCAGCGGCTAAAGAAGAAATAAATATTGCTAACAATAAACTTGCTGATATTGAAAAGAGAAAAAATGAAGCGAGAATAGCAAACGGTGGATTATTAACTGCAGAACAAACAAATAATTTCCAAGCAGAAAAAACAACAGCAGATTCTGAACTCTCTGTAGCTAAAAATAAATTAAAACCTTTAGAAGAAAAATCCATTCTTGCTTTAAACAATCTTGCTGCTGCAAATAAAGATGCTATTAATGGTTATGGTAATTCAATAAAAGAATTAACACTAAAAGGAATAGAAATACAACACCATATAGATAAAGAGGGAAATGAAATAGCTGGTAAATATGTTAAAGCTATAAATAGTAATTGGAATAAAGCAGTAAATATATTCTCAGAAGGGGATACAGACAGAGGACGAGATGAAGCTTCAGATAAAATGTTACTTGGTATGGTAGTAAAGTCTGCTAGTGGGGGTGATCATCACAGTAGTGCACCAGCAGCACCTATCCACGAAGGTCATAAAGAAGAAAAAAAAGATAGTGGACAAAAAGGAGGAGATGCACATGGACACACAGGAGGAAGTGCACATTAAAATAATAAATAAGAATAAACATTATGACTGAAGATTTAAAAAAAACAATGACAGAAGAAATTGCCAAACTCTCAAAAGAAAAACAAGAGGCTATTAATTCTATAATGTGGGGGGATAAGGTAAAAGAAATAGGAAACAAATATTTATTAACAGAAGATGAAATTAACAAACTACAACTAGAAACTGGATTATTCTTACTAGGTTTAGTAGATACTGATACATACAAATCAAGAGTTGAAGATGTTATTATTAGTGAGATAACTACTGAAAATATAACAAATGAAACATTTGAAAAGGTATTCAAACCAATCTATCAAAAAATAGAATCTTCAATAAAAAATAATCTAAAAACACAAAATATTAAATGGGACCAAAGAGTTAATTTTATACTTTCAGATGGAGATTATTCTAATTTCATAGAACAATAAATTTATGATTATTCCAAAAACAGAATCATTAGAAATCCAAATAGCAAAAGCAAAACAACTTCTATCAGAAAATAGTAAGAATGCTATTGATGCTGTAAATTGGAAACAAATTCTTCTTGGAATGAATAAAAAATATAATAGTGAACAACTAGAAGAATTAGAAACAGAAACTGAACTTCTTCTTTGTGGACTTACTAATACAATAGACTTCCCTAAAGAACTAGAAACTAGAATGAAAATTCCAAAAGTTGAAGTTGCCTTGCTTCTAAGTGAAATGGATAAACTCATTTTCAAAAAAATGCAAGAAGAATTAGAAAAGAGATTGAATGGCGGTGTAATAGAGAATGAAAAAATAGGAACTGGCATAAATAAACCATTAGTATTAGACCCTCGTTTTGAAAAATTACCAAGAGATGTTCAAGAATCTATTGCTAATTCAGACTGGAGAGAAAAAATATATGACATAGCAAAAAAATACCAAATAAACGTTGAAAAAATGGGTGATTTAGAGGGTATCACTGTGAAAGTTATATTAAATGAGATAAAAGGAACTGAATATGAAGATGCTATAAGATCTAAAATAGATATGGGGGATGATAAAATAAAGGAAATGGTAAGAGAGATAAATGAAAATATTTTCAAAAATATAAAAAAGGGGATGATGAGTGAAACAATGAGTCGCGTTTCAATGGACACTACGCGACATGATTCTGCAGAATCAGGCATACCTCTACCTCCTTATGCAACAAAAAAAGAGGATGTTGTGCCACTACCTCCACCTCCTAAAAAAATTGAAACTAAAACGGAAGATATTCCTTTAATAAAAAATAAAGACCAGAATGAAATAGAAAATATAATTTCAAATACAAGTAAAGGAATAAAAGAAACTGATATGTATAGAGAACATGGAATAGAAATTATTTCTAATGAGGATTCATCTCCTATTAAAAAAGAAACAGAAACTCCTGAAAAGAAAACTGAACTTATTATAGAACCTATAAAACAAATAAAAACTGAACCTTTAGAAATTAAACCTATTGTTCCAAACATAATTAATGATAAATTATTGGGTAATACAACGAGCAAAGCAGTCATCAGTGATTATTCTCTTCCTAAAATGAATAATCAGACACAATCTTTTAACAAAATAGAGGGAGAAACTCCTTTAAATCCTCATGATCCATACCATGAAGAAATATAAATATGCAATTTAAAGTTCCACAATTTATAGATATAGAAGATAAAATTTTTGGTCCTTTTACCTTTTTTCAATTTGCTTATTTACTTGGTGGAGGAGGAATAGTTTTTACTTTATATAAACTTTTACCACTTTGGATAGGAATCTTCCTTATCTTACCTGTGGCTGGACTTACTGTGTGTCTCGTGTTTGTGAAAATAAACAACAAGCCGTTTACTTATTATCTAGAAGCTGCATTCAGTTATTTTTTCTCAAGTAAACTCTATCTATGGAAACAAAGGTTAGTAAAAAAGGGGGATATAAAAGAAGAAGAAATACAAATGCCAACAACTATCTCAAATGTCCCTATGCTTTCAGAAAATAAGCTTAAGGATTTATCGTGGAGTTTAGATGTGCAAGAGAGAAATGAAAAATAATTAATAATTACCAATTACTAATTAATAATTCATATGATATAATAAGAGTAGATTTAGATTGGTAATTAGTAATTGTTAATCAGTAATTATATATATGGCAATTGATTCAAGAGCAGCACAAGATTTCGTTCCTATAAAGGAAGTTCGTAATGGCGTCGTTATTCTTAAAGATGGCGGTCTTCGTGCTATTTTAATTGCTTCATCTATAAACCTTTCTCTTAAATCTTCTGATGAACAAATGGCTATAATTAGTCAATTCCAATCCTTTTTAAATGGTTTAGATTTCTCTACTCAAATAGTTATTCAATCTAGACGTTTAAATATAAGACCATATCTCTTAATGTT
>Ga0302292_1001028_pt1 | contig 18491 bp, 13 predicted proteins | sample III_Fen_N2_1_FD_194553 | JGI IMG/M metagenome (GOLD analysis project Ga0302292, IMG submission 194553) | Peat permafrost microbial communities from Stordalen Mire near Abisko, Sweden - III_Fen_N2_1 | ecosystem: Environmental > Terrestrial > Soil > Wetlands > Permafrost | place: Sweden: Abisko...
CAACTCCATATTCTTACACTAAGATGAAATATAAAAAAGAAACGTTGCATCCTCTTTTATAAAAAACAAAAATAGGCATATTTTTACAAAAAAATCCCACTCCGAAGTGAATCAGAGTGGGATTCTAGATATATTGTCTAATTATTAAAAAGTAGCTTACCTCAACAATTCTTGATAAGCATTTTATTATAATTTATATTTCAATTTTACATCTACCCCGTAATAACAATAATTATACTTAAAAATTGGATTAAACTGAATCTCCGGTTCTAGAATAAACCTTGACGACAGAGGTATAGACTTACTGACTCTAAAAGCCCAACCAACATATAATTTAGGGTTGATGCTATATGATGTCATTTGCACATTCTCCACTTTTGTAATGTTATTCCATCCTATAAAATAATCAAAAGTAATACCGGTAGAAACATTAATTACATCAGAATAAAATTTGTATAACACAGGCATTGTGAGATAAGACTCTCGTATCTCAAACAATTGCTCGTCGTTATTTGATATTGAAATCGGAAGCCACATTTTTTCATTTTTACTTCTATAATTCAAATCAATTTCAAAACCATGATGTTTTGATAGTTGATATTCATACAATACTCCAAAACCAAGTTTCACATTAGCATACTCTTTTCTTTCCGAATTTAGACGTACTCCAACAAATTGTTGTTGAGCACTAAGCGCACATGTTATAAAAAGTAACAAGACAGATAAGATTTTATGCATCATAATTTTATTTTTATAAATAGCCTCTATAGCCTATAAATATTGAGTTATATCGTTTTGTTTTTGAAGGTAAATGTTCATCTAACGAAACTCCATCTACTATCACCGAACGACGTTTTGAATAAACATCCTGATTGGAAAGTTCAAAGCCAACAAAGATCCCACCTGCACTAGCTCTCGACCCGCACTGAATAGCAAACTTATTTTGCCAGTAAAAGCGAGCTAGTTTAAAGTCACCTTTGGCTCTGTCAGTCCAAACGGTTTGCCCTTTGTATGGCTTCTGTATGGCCTGATAGGTAACATCAAACACTTCATAAGTCAACGGTTGAATCATTATTCCGGGTTCAATATATAAACTCCAGAATCTATTATTCTCTTTTAGAATAGGAAGTGAAAAACGCACCGATGGGATAAGCAAAAAGTTTAGTAAATTATCATCGTCAATCTGCCATTCGTAGTTTTTATTAGAGTCTCCATAATATCCTCCGGTCTCGATTGTTTGAAATCGATAGTTTAATGATATAGTCAAATGACGATTCAACTTGTATCCTGTTTCAACATCAATTTGATAGCCTTTTCTGTTTATACCACCGCCAAAGCCAAAAACGGTTTCTTGACAAAATGCACTCGTACGTAAAAAGAAGAGGAATAAAACAATGATCTTTGTTTTCATAAATATTTATGCGTTCTATCATCAAATAACTTATAACTTATATCCAATAGTTATTGAAGGCGAGAGACTTAATGAATAACCTAACCCAGAACCAGGTGTCCGAAATGGAGCATCGATTCCAATCGAAAACAACAATGGTTTACTTATTGATTCATAGCGATATGCTATTCTTGCAAATGAGAAGTAACCTATTCTATTGTCGTTTTTAAAGTTATAATCTGTTACAAAAAAACTAAGCCCTAAAGCAGTTTCTAAAAAATGTTTCTCTTTCCCAAACAAGTAATGGACATTCATTGGAATTGAAAAGTAATTACATATACGTCCATCTTCTGGATAATAAGCCTTCACAGGTGTAAAATACCAATGACTACCGCCACTATTTTTTTCGAAACCATAACTTATTCCTAAATTATAACCAAATTTTGAATTCTCTTTAAATCGACTATCAAACGAGATACCAAACAATCCATTAGAACCAGCAACATCCAAACCAACATATTTTCTGTTTTGAGAAAACAAAGTTGATACACTGATCATTACAACAAATAAAACAAGTTTAATTTTCATACTATTACGTATTATAGTTATTTATAAAACCTTACACCTTTCCAAACACCACCGACATTAGCAGCAGCAAAAACATCTATATCTTTTATTGCAAAAGTTGAAGTTAGATACCCTGATACAGCGACATTTAGAAAGTAAAAGCCACCTGATTGATTATCAATAATGCGTGTTGGCAAAATAAAGAGCTATTCCCTTAGAATCAGTAAAATATTTAGATAGATATAATAAATTATATCGAACTTCAATAGTATTACTATTAGAATTATCTGTTACTATAACAAAACCACCACTAATAGAAAAATTAACATTGCTGTATTCTGTGTATACAGATTCTCCGTACATTACCAGAATTGAACATTTCGTTATTCCTTTATCTTTAACGACGGCTTTTAATTCTTTTTCGATTTTTGCAATATCAGTTACAGGTTCATCTTCGCACGCAGAAAATGAGATAAACATTAAAAGTATTACACTAAGTTTAATTATATTTTTCATTTTATATTTGGTATTTATGGAAATACGCTACTGTTTTTTAAGAATAATTGGTATCGAATATGACTTAAAAGGTGTAACCAAATCTCAAATGAAGATTTAATGCTACTTCGCTCTTGTTATCAACATATCCGGCACGTTTTGCAAAGAGGTACCTATATCCTAGGCCGATTCCCGTTTCAAAATTAATGTGTTCTCCAAAATGCCGTCTAATTCCCCAGGTAGGAATTATTGAAATATCGCTAATTATTGATACATTATCGTAATTTGATATGGTAAACCAATCGGGGTGAAAACTGGTTTGGAGAGACAGAAAGTTACCTGTGTTATTTTCAGTTTTCAGTTTTTTTGAACTTCTTTTCTGTAAGTTAAAGTAAAGTCTGGGCTCCAGTGTCAAGACAGGAGCCATTACGAATCCTGTTGTATTGTTATATGAACTACCCCATATTCCACTATCAAATCCAATCTCACTTCTGAGTGCAATAGTGTTTGTAAGTTTTGTTTCATTGTTAGCCCAAATGCCCAATAATCCGGCCTGAACTCCATACACAGATTTCTCAACACTTGTGTTCTGGGCTTTACCAAAAAATGATACGCAAACAAATGCGATTGCCAAATAATATTTCATAAGATCAAGATTGTAATCTAGTTATTGGTGCTAAAAAAGTTAGCATTCTATTTTATAGTAATATCCCTACTTTAATCATTCCTCCACTCACTATTCCTCCCTATTCAACTCCTCCTGTCATAAATATTTTTCCTCCTAACAGAAATCTGGAACCTATCATGTATTCATCTTCCAATATCATACTAAATCCATTTACCATTTGCGTAAGATAGTTGAAATTGGGATTATAAGTTCCTTCGCTATAGTTGATATCGTAACTTGAATATGAAGCAGTTTCATTGATTAAAGTATATCCCGCTCCTATTTTAAAGTTATTGCGGCGATTATTTTTAAACGGTGAAATGAACAGGTTTAAACTCCCTGACATATAATCGTTATGACTTTGTACATCTTTAAAGGTTCTACCTAAGCCAAGACTTATGGATGTTGAAAAATAGCTATTTAGCTTATAAGTTAATTCATTTTCGAAGCTCTGAGCCATTACATCTCCACTACCCATAAACCCTAAACCTGCGCCAAATTTATAATCCAATTTGTGCGTATTTACTTGTGCTCCTAAATTAAACACTGCAATTAATGCAATCGTTATCAATACTGTTCTTCTCATTTTCGATGTAAATTAAATCAACACTTTCGTGTTGAATTGTTTATAATTAATTTGTCAATAGTCATTTTTGTTATTCGCATATCTTATATTTCTGCAACACTAAGTAATTCTACTTTAGAACTTCACCGACCAATTAAATGATGGAATAATAGAGAAGATAGCCATCGATTTCAAAATGGGAATATTATTCCCAGAAGCATCCTTTTGAGTAGTGATATAATACAAATTAGGACAACTAGAGTAAATAAATCTCGTATTATAGAGATTTTCTTCACTCTCTATAAATTTTACAAAAGTAACACTTTGCTTGTATTTGATATTTAAAATACAAGAGACAAATTGGGGACATTCCCTTATATAATATCAAAGATTGTCAATTAGAATTAACTGTTTCCGACTTCAAAAGAATAGCAGTTCCTTATATTGCTACTTAGAACTGCTATTACATTATGAGAAACAATTCTACAACCTACTCCCCCACGCTCGCGCCAATTTGTAATCGGTGTGTTGTTCGTTAGAGAAAAAATGAAGAACAGATTGTTTTTTCAAAACAAGGCACAAAACACCTTAGCTTGTTCCACTACAAATACATTCGATGCGCTATCCTGTCTGAACCACAATTATATCAGATGAAAAGGCTGTATCAGATTTTCAAAGTATCTGTCTTTATCTGATTCATCTGCTAAATCCAAGTTCAGACAATTATCCCACCGACCAGCCCGCACTATTCTACAAGTAAGTAATGGTTATATCCGTGAGGACAAGTATTAATGGCAGTTACTTTGTTTTGATGATTATTCGAAATTACAGATTAATTTGTAATTAGTCAAATAACCTCCGCTTATTATGCAGCTATTTGTAGAAATATCATCTTTCAAAAACCCAAATGCAAATCCAGACGCGGCGTTATTTGCTAATCTATATAACTTGCCATTTGAGTCTTTAGCCATAATACTAAACAAATAAGCATTATTTAAATTCCCTGGTGCAAATTGTACGAAATTCTTTTCAAGAATTATTTTGGATGTAATTGGAATATAAATTTTTTGAGTATAATGATTATGTATATTCTTTACCACAGACGATGTATATAAAATTGGACATTTCGAGTTTAAATGATTTGCATCTAAGGTATCATTAGTAAACATCTGCATTTGAAAGAAAACATCAACCGTATCACATCTCGGCCAAGGTTCAGATAAATTTGTTGGATCCCAATCGACGTTATCTATCTCTATTCCTTTTAGAACTCTATCTTGAACTATGATTTTTTTTTTTGAAATAGAGGTTTGTCCATCTTTATTTTTAGCGGTTAGTGTTAATGTATATGTTCCTGACTTTGTATAGGATAATTGGAATACGCTATCATTTGATGTCCTTCCGTCTCCAAAGCTCCAAAATAAAGAGTCTGAGTTAATTGATTTGCTATTTATGTTAATTTTATCGGCAGTTGCAATTTTTATAACGCTGATTGTGTCACCGTTAATCTTAAAGGCTGAAATAGGTTCTATCATATTCTTTTCGCAACTAATGAAAATTAATGATAAAATTAAAAAAATCGTTTTCGTTTTCATATATTTATATTTTAGACGTTAAATAATTCCGGATTAAATTCATTTCAAGTACAATGTGATTTTTTTATAATTCTGACTAACGACCACATAAGTCTTTGATTTTCAATTGTAATTTTTTGGTCATTAGCATACTAAGTTGATCAATTTTTTCATTTCAAGAATTGCCACTAACACCTATATATGGCAAGATATGTGCAGTCGGGTTGCACATATATCCACTTTAGGCGATATATTTGGTCTATTTTTAATTAAAATTCAGCCCCAAAGGTAGAAATCATTTCAAATATTAACAGCATTTTTTTAATTAAATTTAAAAATAGTTGATTATTGTTCTGCACTACTCAATATGCTGGTAATTATGATACTATGTCCTACCGATAAGAAGCTACGTTGTTTCGTTTTTAATGTCTGAAGAGATGCTGCAATGTGGTAATAAGGTTCACAGCTGGTACATTGCTGAAGCTTGGAAGTGTGAGCACCGTACGTTCGCCGCAGCGTAAATAGTATTCTTCCCCACGCTCGCGCCGATTTGTAATCGGTATGTTGTTCGTTAGCGCAAAAAAAGAAGAATAGATTGTTCCTTCAAAGCCTGACACAAAACCCCTTAGCTTGTTCGACTACAAGTACATTCGCTTCTATCCTGTCTGAACAACGATTGTATCAGATGAAAAGGATGTATCGGATTTTCAAAGTATCCGTTTTTATCTGATTCATCTGCTAAATCCAAGTTCAGACAATTATCCCTTAGTCTTGTCACGGTTTACAGAACCACGCCAGTGGGGGATTCATTGAACCGCATAAGCAATGTCTAATCAGCCATGGTTTAACGGAGGCGGGGCGGAGTTTGGCTACGTTGCGAGAAACAATTCTATAACCAACTCCGCTTTTGTTTTGCTCTAGATACTATTCATTGGATGACTTAAAGTCATCCAATGAATACAGATTTTCTCAAATTACTGCCTGCATAACAGGTTTGCAATAAGCAGTAGTCCATTAACCATAAGCTGCCTTTTTCTATATTCTTTTTTCCCATTCCATGATTTCCACTTTTTATTGGACAGTTTCTAAACTCTAACTAGAGTTGTAATTTTCCTAACTTGAATTATCTCTTATCTGATTAGAATTGTTCAAAAACAGATATATTCGTGATTTAAAAGAAAATAAAGCGACACAGTTCTATGCAAAAATCAAATAAATGCATTAATCCCTATTTAATGGTTTAGGTTATACGGAAAAACACTGTTGGCTACTAACCCCTGAACTGTGTCGCTTGTCTTTTCTTTGTATTGCCAGATGGTATTTAATGTTTATAGATTCAACTCACCGGTTGTAGTAGAATATGACAGTTACTGTAGATTAACTTGCTGCCTTGCTTCACAGATGCCAATTGAAGTTAAACAGAGAAGGAAAATAAATAGAATGGAGCGTTTCATAAAATGGCGATTAATTTTTAATGTCTGAATAATTTGTGTTATTTTTGTATCCAAAGGTAAACAGATTAATACTTTTTTCGAAAAAAACATCTGGTACAGCACCCCAAAACAGAACTCACATTCACCTCTATATCAGCGATCTATTTTTCAGACAAAAGCAATATTGGTACAGGTGTATATTTTACTTGCAAACCCTTTTATTTTAACCAATCGTTTTAAAGACATTTAACAAAAAGACAAAGAACAAACTCACTGTCATTACACAGAAGATATTCTATCTTTATATCCTTTCCTTTCTTTATTTTAGCACTAAATTTTTAATCCTGTTTATGATAATAAAAAAAATCTGTTACTGTCTGTTGTTTTCTCTGATGCTTGTATCGTGTAATAAGCAATACACAAGCAATAAGGTAATGCTTACTGCAGAATCATTATTAGACACGAAGCCGGATAGGGCACAGAAATTACTACTATCCATTCCTCATCCCTGTCAACTGTCCGAAGCCGACAATGCAGCATGGTGTCTGCTTTATACGCATTCTCAATACAGACTATATCAGAATATAAAATCGGATAGTTTGATTCGGATAGCGGTAAATTATTACGAAAACAGTCATCTATCGAAACAAAGTGGTACAGCCTATTATTTATGGGGTTGCATATTACGAATGAACAACAACCTTAAGGGAGCGATGCGAGCTTTTAAAAAAGCGGAAAGTACTTTGGAATCAAAAAGAGATAATATTAAAGGATTGGTCGAATTTGAAATAGGTTATCTATACAAACAAGATGAAGCGTATAAACAATCGCTGCATGATTTTAAACAGTCCTTGATTTGTTTTACTCTTTCTAAGAATATAAAATATCAGGCTTATGCCTATAGGGAAATATCAAACATATATAGCCAATTGAACTATCCATTTGATAGTGTAATGCACTATTCTAATGAGGCATTGAAACGGGCAAACAAGGCGGGAGATTCCATCAACTATTACTCTATTGTAGCACATCAAGGAGAGCTATTCATCTATACTAATTGTACCCGTTCAAAAGAATATATACTTAAAGCCTACCGACATAGTACCGAGTATCGTTCTTCGCATTACACGGCTCTGCTATCTTACGATTATTCTATGTTGAATAGACAGGATTCAGCACAATACTACTTAAAGCTATCATTGGCAGATACACTGGATACAAAGTACAGCGTAACGAAATATCTTGCCATGGCTTATGTTGCACAGAATAAGGGAGAGCACAATAATGCCTTTGAGTACTTCAAAACAGCATACATATTGCGAGACTCCACACTTCAGCAGAGCCTCGAAAGCCAAATACACCGAATTGACAAGCAATATGACTTGAGTGAAAAAGAAAAAGAGAATACAAACCTAAAAATTGCGAATAGGAATAAAATAATTATCATTTCGCTACTAATCATCATTGTACTGGTATTGTTTATAGTTGCGCTTATAATACGTAGCCACCATAAACGCAAACAGAGCGAGCATGAAATAGAAAACCAACGCATAATGTATAAATATCAAACTCAAAAGTTTGAAAATGATCAAAAACGAGAGCTACTACTGTCAAAACTGCAGAACCGGATTGAGAACACACTTCGATTAAATCAATTGAAAGTAGGATTGTTGCAGCAAGAGAAACATGCTGCTTTTATGGAGGAGATGATGAAGCAAGCCATCATTTCGGAAAATGAATGGCAATATTATATCGATGAAGTAAATCAATTATACGATGGTAAAATAGTGAAACTCTCAGAAAACCACAAGACGCTAACCCCTGCTGATTTGATAGTCATAACACTGATATGTTTGCACAAAGACATTACGGATTGTTGTAGTTTACTCGACATGAGTATAAACACAATGTATGTGAGGCGTAAACGAATAAAAAAACGTTTAGAACTGGATGCTGACATTGACCTTGACAAATGGATAATAGATAACGTTGCACAATACGATGAAGAAAAGGCTTTGGAGGAGGAAGTGTAATAAAAATCAACAACAAAATCCCACTCTGAGTAAATTCAAAGTGGGATTTTTTCTCTTATCGGGCATGTAACTTAGAGTCGCTCACACGATAAACAAAATAGGTTTCATCTGTAACTGATTGTAATGGTTTTTCAGAAATTGTTCTCTCTACATCGTATGAGAGAAGATTCTTTTAAAGTACTACTTGCAAAAGAGGAGCATTATAGGCAGTTGTACCGGCAATTGTTACAGCCGCCACACGAAACCAATACTTGTTGAGCGGAGTCAGCCCGGTTAGTTCTACCGAGGCTTGCGAAGTTACCTGAGCAGTTACCCACTCTGCTTCATCTGCAGGTGTTTCGCCAATAGAATACTGCCAAATGTAGGATTTTACCCCACGCTCGCGCCGATTTGTAATCGGTATGTTGCTCGCTAGAGTAAAAAAGAAGAATAGATTGTTTTTTCAAAACAAGACACAAGTTACAAACTTGCGCCAGCGTGAGAAGATCATTTCTTCTGCGGGTAAAGCATTTCAACTAATACCCCTTAACATCAAATTGCTCATTAACGTGCTAATCAATAATCTCCATCTTCTTCAGCAAAAAAGAAGCATTTAGCTTTTGACTAATGCCTTTTTTGAGTTTATAATCAAAATATAAATGATCATTTACAAGCTCCACTTCAAAGCACTGATTTATAACAACGCCTTTATATTTCTGTTCTAACTCTCCAATTATCAAATCGTGCGTAGCGACAATTACCGGAGCATTTAGCTGAATTAATTTTTCTATAAATCCTAATGAACCGGTTTGTTTGTCTTTCGTATTCGTTCCACGTAATATCTCATCTAAAATCACCAGTGTTTTTGGTTGTTTTTTGGTATGCTCTATAATTTCCTTCAAGCGCAAAAGTTCAGCATAAAAATACGACTCATTGTTTATAAGAGAATCTTGAATTTTGAGGCACGGAAAGATATCGCAGGGTGTAAACGAGAATGACTTGGCAACAACAGGAGCTCCATTCATAGCTAATAACAAATTCACTCCCACCGTTCGTAAAAACGTACTTTTACCGGCCATATTAGCTCCGGTAATAATCAGTACCGATGGCATACCCGAAATACTAAAACTGTTATTGACCCTTACATCTGGATGTATCAACGGATGACCCATATCCTGTGCCTGCACGCTAAATCCCTCATCCGAAACAGTAGGATAAACAACAGCTTCATTATTAAAGGCAAAAGTAGCAAAGCTAATCAAGGTTTCCATTTCATTAAACGCACTAAACCATGCCGTTGTATTACTGTTGTATTTTAGCTTCCAACGCGAGAAAGAATAGAAAACATGTAGATCCAATAAAAAGAATGCGTTTAGCGTGAGGGATAGAAGTTTATTTTCTTTCAGCTCAAAAACAGAAAGAATAGTATGCAGCGAACTCAATATTTTACTGGCAGTACTATCATTTTGAATTAATGATTTTTTAAGCGACAGAAGGTGTTCCGATTCAAACGGAGTCTTTTCAATCAAATGAAAAGCAGCGACATAACTTTCGATATTACTTGCAATACTTATTAATTGAGAATGAGTTTTTAAAATCTTCTTTTCATGGATAGCAACATAAATGAGTGAAACGGTGAGCAGAAGACCAAGCACTCCCCAGGGCAATACACTAAACGCAGACAAAAGCAAACAAACAACATTTATCGATCCTAATACAAAGGCTGTAATTCTTATGGTACTGAAATCCTTTTGACCCTCATTCATCCAGTTCTGCAAAATAGATTCCGTTCCATTTCCTTTAATAGACTTGGTGATGGATTGAAAGTCCTGAATAAAATCATTCTTATCGCACAATTCAGCTATAGCAGCTTGCTTACTCTGTATTACTTCCGGACTTTTATCAGGGGAACAAAGACTTTGAGCCAAAGTGGCACATCCTTTTTGTGTATTACAACGGTTTATATATTGAAATATAGATCCTTTGCCAAACAGATCAAAATCGGTAGATAGCGAAGTATTGATAGTTGCATATCTTTCTCCCGCATTCCGTTCGGAATAGTTATAGTCGAGATACAGCAACTCATCCTTATTGATCTGAATCTTTGAAGCAAGCAGAATGATTGCATCCTCAAGCCGGTTGAATTTAACGACGAATAGAATAAAGAAACTTAGCGAAACGATAGAAATAAACAAGGGCAGAACAATATAATCTGTTTTAAACAGCAGAAACAACGAACCTGCAAAACAGATAAACAAGCAAAAGCGCACCAAAGAGTATCGCCTGCTTTGGCTCTTAAGCCTCTTATAGTCTTCCTCTAATGCGATGATTCTATTTTGGTAATATGCAGTTGGAGAGATTAAAATCATATTATAAATTATAACGCTTGTGGTTGATATTTAAAATCGTTGAGAGAGAAGAAACCAGTTAATTCCTTGTTTTTAGAAATCAACCTCACCTTTCAAAATTCTAATTATAGTACAAACCTAAGAGCGTGTGTTATATGTATGGTGTTTCTAATACAATTTGAATTCTTTCGTTTCTTTAATATCAGAATAATCCACTTTTCTCATGTATTGTTCTTTTGAAAATGATTCTGTATATGGTTCTTTTGAGTCTGTGAATTGAAATCCATAGTTACCGTTTTTCTCCACATACTCAATCTTTCTTTTGTATCCTCTTAATCTAGAATAAGCAGTCTCGAAAGATTCAATCCATTGTTTTCGTGATTTTTCTTCTAAATGAGTAACCCAAGAGAGCATCCACCAAATTCTTTCATCAGCATGATCAATACTTTCTAACATGCAATGCCTCCAAAAACATTTGACATTATTTGCTCTAGCTTCTCGACCCAATTGAACTAGAGATTGAAGACATTCTATTCCTACTTGATAATGATCATATTTAATTGCTGTACAGCCTAGATAACCTAATTCTTCTAAACATCGGTATAGAAAGTCAGAATTCTTTAATTCGACAGCTTTTTGTCCTATTGTCATTATTTGTGTCGGATAAAAAGGAAGTTCCAACTTGAAAAAACTATCTTGAGAGTCTTTGGGTGGGTCATAAATCCCCTTCTGAGCTAACTGTCTATTTAAAGACACAACAAATAGAGCACCATCTCGATTCCCTTTCTCTAATATTTTAACTGCAAAGATAGTCAGTAAACCAGTCATATTTAGATATACTTCATTGGTTTGCTCACATTTAAGTGCTTTTTGCTTAAGATAAGTTCCTATGTTTTCAAGAAATCTATTTTGGATTGTTTTATTAGCTGATTGTTCACTAATCGTTATTACCAAACGTTCGAACGAGTTACTTATCAGTTTGTAAATAGTGAACCTAAAGTCTGAATTCTTGACTAGTTCATGTGATATTGTTTTGTCAACTAAAATCAAAAAAGTTTTAATAGTGGATTCAAATTTATCAGCATCTGAATTTATAATTGATATTGCAACTATCTCATTTATGAAGTCAAAAGGATTATTCTTGATTATTATATTATTATATTTTGATTTCCTGTAATCATGCATCGGAGTCTCATCTACTTTTGAAAATTCAAGTTCTTTTAATTCATCCAACTGTATTTTTTTTTCCTTCTCGTATTCCTTTAGAAATCTGGTTAGATTACGGTTTTTGACTTTGTTTATCAATAGATATTGAGGGTTTGATTCTTCTGCTGAAACAACTAGAAGAAAAATGAGCATATAAGCAAGGATTGGTATAACTAATAGACTTAATATAGGTACAAAATCTTTATTCAAAAATAATATGAAAAGTGGTAGAAGTGCTAAAACTATCGTTAAGTAAGAATAATTTAGTTGTCTTCTTGAAACAGATTTTAAAAGTGATTTATATGGGGAAAATTGATATTGTAGAAATGAAAAACTTATAGAAAATGTAGCTAGAGTTAGCGATATAGAAATGAAAGAGTTTATATATTTCTCAAGGTCACTAACATCTACTTTACAAAGCAAAAATATACTTAGTAAAATAAATGGAACAAATAATGACATCTTTGCAAGAGTTTTCATGGTCTTTCTATTTTTTTTTACACTTACATATAACACCAATATATGTTCAACTAAAATTGCACATATTTCCACTTTAGGTGATGCAGTTGTTCTTTTTTAATTAAAAGTCAGCCCAAAGGTAGAAACTATTTCATTATTCACAATACATGTTCTTAATTATTTGGTATTGCGGGTGTAGTTTCCTAAATAGACGCAGTAGTCCTCTACTTTATTGGTCCGTTTTGTATCATGAGTAATGCATTCCTTGTTATTATTGGAGTAAACATGGTCATGATTAGTCGTTTCCTTTGTTCTAGTCCATTATTATTACTCTACATCTGTCTATTCTTTTTCAGTAAAGCCATAATGTAGTATTACAATGCGGCTTTCCTATACTACAATAAGGAATTCTTATACTACAATGCAGCATTCCTTGTCATGAATATCATATTTCCTATGGGAAATGTAATATTATCCATGGGAAATAGATTATTATAAATAGGAAATATGAAGTTGTTCATGAGAAATACTATATTTCCTGCAGAAAATATAATATTATTAATGGTAAATTAAACATTATACATGGAAAATACTTTATTCTAAATAGAAAATAATACATTTTCCATGTATAATATAGTATTTCCCATTGACAATACAGCATTCCTGATAAGGAATATTGTATTGTAGTACAGGAAAGCAGTTTTTTAGCATGGGAACAAAGCATTGTTATGTTACAAAAGCTGCTTGTAATGCAACAATAAGACATTCATTATCAACAAAATCAAAAAAGAGAAAAGGATTTTGAAATTGTAACTGATGAATAAGTGATTGTATGTGAAGATCAGTCCATAAATACATATTTTGTCGTCAGTATTTATCTGGAATATTGTCGGAATCCAACAAAACTCATCAGAAGTAAAATAATTCGTGTAATTAGCGTAATTCGTGGTTTAAATGATGTGTAAAACAAAGGCCTGACATGAAGCCAAGCCTTTACTTTAGAGAAATAATGTTATCTGTCTGACTGCTTAAGCGTTCGGACGGGTTGTTTTACCAGCTTATCGGGAAATAGTCTTTCAAGAACTGTCCGCTCCAGTGCTTGCCGGTATTGATACCATCAATAAATGGATCGCAAACACGGGCTGCTCCGTCCACAATATCCAACGGTGGTTGGAAATCATACACTTCTTGTTTGTGTTTCGATAGTTCTGCCGGATCCTCGTCAGTCACCCAGCCGGTATCTACTGCATTCATAAAGATGCCATCCTTGGCTAAATCGCTTGCCGAAGTATGTGTAAGCATATTGAGTGCCGCTTTGGCCATATTGGTATGCGGGTGTCGGTCAATCTTATTGAAGGTATGAAACTTGCCTTCCATGGCCGAAACATTGACCACATGTTTATTGCCAGTATAATCTTTACGCATCAGGGCTATCAGTCGGTTACAAAGCACAAAGGGTGCTATGGAGTTGACCAATTGTACTTCCATCATCTCTACCGGTTCTATCTGTCCGAGCTTCAAGCGCCAACTGTTTGTTTTCCGCAAGTCTACCTGTTGAAGATCCACATCCAGTTTTCCTTCTGGGAAAAGCTCTACAGCTTCGTTGGAGTTATCAAAACTGTAAGGTATCTGCGATAGTTGAGCCGACGATTTAATACCAATGCCCGGAGTGCGCACATTCCAACGCACTGTCATCGGTTTATCGGTATCAGCGCCCACTCCACTAAACGATTCGATTTCGGCAATACACTGTTGGTGATGTTGCAGCAACTGTTGCACCTCTTTCGAATGTTCGTGAAATGCCAAGGACTCATTCGCCATCAAGTGGGCATAAAAAGTCGCCGGTCTTCTTACCGTTTGTGCAGCATTGTTTATGAGGATGTCAAGTCGCTCGTAGGTATTTTCCACATACGTGGCAAAGAGTTCAACGCTGGGAATATGACGAAGATCGAGCCCGTAGATATGCAGTCGGTGACTCCAGTCGGAATAATCTTTTTCTTTGGCAAAACGAATGGCCGAATCGGCAGGAAAACGAGTGGTAGCAATAACCGTTGCACCGGAGCGCAACATCATCAAGGTAGCATGATAACCAATCTTCAGTCGGGAACCGGTGATAAGTGCTATCTGCCCAGTCATATCGCAGCGTTGAAAACGTTTTAGGTAATTCAAATCGCCACATTCCTTACACATCGAATCGTAGAAATGATGAATCTCCGTATATCGTTTTTTGCAGACGTAACAGTTCTGCTCGGAGGTAAAAGCATGTTTTCCTTCAGTAGCCGAAGCTTCGGGCAAGGCAACCTGGGTAGGTGCCTGAAATACGCTGGCCAGTCGGGCACTGCGGATACTCGATGCGGCACGTGCTTTTTTATTAATCTCAGTGAGTTCTTGCTTTTTTACAAGTTTTACTCCTTTGTTTCTCTTTTTAAGTTCGGCTCTGTCGGGACGGGTAATTTGCCCGGCCATCTTCATCAGCTTAATGCGCTGCTCTTCGGGCAAATGAATCAGTTGATCACCGTTTTCTAGTAAATGTTCTAAAACCGAAATGCAATTTTCTACTTCAATTGTGTTTAATACCTTTTTTTGCTCTTTATTACTCTCCATTCATCTTCTTTTTTGACATAATTTGCAAAGGTAATAGTCTTTCTGCCAAGTTGATTCTATTTTTTCATAATTTATCAGAACTTGTTGGCTAAAGAACGAACGAAAACAAAACATCAAAAACAGAAATGATACACATAAAAAGTCATTGTTCATAGCTAAAAATAGCAAAAATAATTATATGTGTTATGAAAAAAGATTATCTTTGCAGCAGCTACAATTATAAAACTTTCAATTCTAGCGCATTAAAACAGACCCGGAGCTAAGCGTCATTATGCTCATGTTACATATAACTATCAGACACATAAAATCTACTATTAAAACTAATTTATATGAAAAAAGCAACCATCACGCTCATCATTTTATCATTTCTATTCTCATTTACTGCCCAATCGGCCGAAATAACCGGTGCGTTTATCTTTCCCGATTACCAAAAAGGAAAAGTATATTTCAAAAATGCTAAGATTGTTGAGTCTCAACTGAATTACCAAACCATTCTTAAGCAAATGCTTTTCAAACGAAACGGTGAAGTGCTGGCATTAGGGCTTCTTCAATCTATCGATTCTGTTGTTATCGCCGGTCGCACGTTTGTAAATTACAGCGGCGAAGAGTTTTTCGAAAAAGTAACGTTGGATAAAGAGGCGGTATATGTACAATTTAATGCAATGTTGGTTACTACCGGAAAAGAGGCAGGTTATGGTGGCTACTCGCAAGTGTCCAATACCAAATCTATTTCATCAATATCTTCAACCGATGGAGGAGAAACAATGTCTATGACTCAAATATCCAAGAATGAAATGCTTAAAGCAAAAACTCATTATTTTTTCTGGATAAAGAGAGATAACCAGTTTATCAAAGCAAGTTCGCAAAGTCAGATTATCAAGGCTTTCTCGAAACACAAACAAGTTATTGAGGCGTATTTCAGCAGTCATAAAGTTGATTTTGAATCGTTGGCGGATATGAAGACGCTGTTAAACTATTGCTACTCTTTGTAGCCATTTGCTACTCTCATTATCTAGGTTTAAACAAATAGACTACTGTATAAAAATAGTGATTTAGAAAAAGTCATTTCGTTTTATCGGGGCTTCCACCCCAAACCCTGACTTACTTTTTGTCTTGCCACAAAAAGTAAGCAAAAAAGTCAAGACTCCGCCTGCTTCACTCGAAAAACTTACGTTCGTTGGCTGAAATCGTCCAAACTCGCCCGACGAAATACGTCGGGACTCAAACAGGACGATTTTTAACCGCCAACTTCACTTGTTTTTCGGTTCACCAGACGAGGTCAGTCGGGCATAAGCATGGTAAAATGCATGAACATTCATTAAAAATATAATTTTCCAATTAAATGCACTAAGAGTTATTTAAACAACAAGAGGATGTTCCGAAAGAACATCCTCTTGTTGTTTATATGAAAGCAGCCCTACCTACTACCTACTACTTTCTACCTACTACTTTCTACCAACTATTTCAGCCATTTATCCAACCATTCGTAGAATGTACGTTGCCAAAGGATACCGTTTTGCGGTTGCAATACCCAGTGGTTTTCGTCGGGAAAGATAAGCATCTGAGCTGGCACACCCCGCAACACTGCTGCGTTGAAAGCTGCCATACCTTGCGAAGCCAGAATACGATAATCTTTCTCGCCATGAATCACAAGGATAGGTGCATCCCATTTATCGACAAATAAGTGGGGTGAGTTAGCATATGAACGTTGCGCGATGGCATTGTTTTTTTCCCAATAAGCACCACCCAAATCCCAGTTTACAAACCACATTTCTTCTGTTTCCAGGTATTGTTGTGGTAAATTAAACATACCATCATGAGCAAGAAAAGCTTTGAAACGTTTGTCGTGATGACCGGCTAACCAATAAACAGAGAATCCACCGTAGCTTGCACCCACGCAACCCAGTTTATCTTTGTTTACGTAAGGATCTTTGGCCAATGCATCGATAGCAGAGAAATAGTCATTCATATTCTGACCGCCGTAGTCGCCACTGATTTGCTCCAACCATTCCATACCAAAGCTGGGTAGTCCGCGACGGTTAGGTGCCACAACGATATAACCGTTAGCAGCCATTAGTTGTAAATTCCAACGGTACGACCAAAACTGACTAACCGTAGATTGTGGTCCTCCCTCGCAGAAAAGCAAGGTGGGATACTTCTTCGTTTTATCGAAATGTGGTGGATAAACTACCCAAGTAAGCATTTGTTTATTATCGGTAGTTGTAATCCAACGTTCTTCTACCTTGCCCATTTCCAATTGAGATAGGATTTCTTTATTCTCAAACGAAAGTTCTGTTTCAAGACCTGTTTTTGGATTGATAGAGTACACTTCATCAGGTTTACTCATCGAATGTTTCACCCCGATAAGTCTGTCTTTGGCCAATGCTACCGACGAATAATCATGAACGCCTTTGGTGATTTGCGTAATCTTATTTTTAGCAATATCGGCACGATAAATCTCGGTAACAGCATGCCAACAGCTTACAAAATAAATAGACTTGCTATCGGCAGTCCAGGTTAAGCCGGTAGAATTTTGATCGAATTGAGCCGACACATCGGTTTTTACGCCGGTGGCAAGGTTCATGATAAACAAGCGGTTTTTATCCGCTTCGTAACCATCGCGTTCCATGCTTTCCCACGCTAACCATTTACCATCGGGCGAGAAGGTTGGGTTTTGATCGTAACCCATCATGCCCTGCGTTTTATTTTCGGTCTTTTTTGTTTCTAAATTATAAAAGTAAATATCCGAGTTGGTAGAAAGGGCATATTCTTTTCCTGTCTTTTTGCGACACGTATACGCCACTATCTTGCCATCAGGACTCCAGGCGAGTTGCTCAATGCCACCAAAAGGTTTCATTGGACTTTCGAATGGTTCACCGTTTAGCACATCTACTTCATTCTCTACTTTATTGTTTTTGAAATCGGCAATAAACGGATGCGGAACGGTTTGTATCCATTCATCCCAATGCTTGTACATCAAGTCATTGACGATCAAACCACTTGCTTTGGGAAGATCAGGATATTTATCGACTGTGCGCTGACCATATTTTACATCCGCAACAAAAAGAATCTTTGTTTCATCCGGAGAAAATGCGAAGTCGTTTATTCCTTCTTTTCTATCGCTTATCTGTTTGCGTTCGGTGCCATCAGCTTTCATTGTCCAAAGCTGCA
>Ga0302292_1001030_pt1 | contig 18465 bp, 11 predicted proteins | sample III_Fen_N2_1_FD_194553 | JGI IMG/M metagenome (GOLD analysis project Ga0302292, IMG submission 194553) | Peat permafrost microbial communities from Stordalen Mire near Abisko, Sweden - III_Fen_N2_1 | ecosystem: Environmental > Terrestrial > Soil > Wetlands > Permafrost | place: Sweden: Abisko...
AGGTCATTAAAATGACGAATCCTTTGCAACTGATCGTTGACTAACAACATATTTTTAAGATCCATCTGATGATCCATGGTTTTCTGAATAATCGAATCAATGATCAGGGTAAATTTAAGGTTGTTATTCCTCAACGCTTCGATCTCATTGATCGGAATTGTCCAAAGATGACAGGGAGTAAGTGTCTGAATAGTGGTGAACGAATGCTGGCGTGAAAAAAAACCTTTACGGTCGGTGAAAAAATGGTTGTCAAACAGGAATTGGTCAATGATTTTTTGACCCTTCTGGTCATAGCTATACCGGCAAAGTATTCCCTCGACAACGAAGGCAACTTTGGTCACCGAATCGCCGGTTTTGATGAAAAACTCACCCTTCTTCAGCCAAACAGATTCAAACAGGGAGGCGATTGAATCTGATTCAGACTGATTCAGTGAAGTCAGGGGAGGCAACAGCCGGGCAATTAAAATGGAATCGTCAGCTGACATACTAACCAAATGAGATTGAACGGAAGAATGATGAAAGATACAAAAATTATGATTTCTATCAAAGTATTCAAAGTTGTTTTACAAAATAAAAACCACAGCGGAAACTGAGATTTACAGCGTTAACAGATTTCTCCGTTTTCTCTGTTTCCCTCCGCTTTCTCTGTGGGTAGAAAAGTTATTTTGAATATCCGTTTCATTGCCTAATGATGAACGAAGTGCAGGTGGCCTAGTCCGGTGAGCCGAAAGACAAAAAAGTAGTTGGGGTTTTGGGGCAAAGCCCCAACGCCAAAATCATTTGGGCATAATACAGGACATTCATTAAGAGACTGTTTAAATTTAATTTAAAACTCAATACTCACCCCATCGCATCTTCGATGCTCTGCCCCTCTCTAAGTGTAGAGAGGGGAAAAGACCGATTTATCGGGCTTGGGGTGAGTCAAAAAAAGATAGAATTAAGCTTGATATTCTTCAATAAAAAAATTTAAACAGTTTCTAAAGTTTTTATCAAAAAAAAGTTGTGGGGAAGCAGCAGATAATGGATCAAAACCTTATTCTATGTTTTGTTTACCTTTTACGAAAATTTGAACCATTAACTGATTTTCACCGTTCGAAAGAGTCTTTGATTGGTAGCAAACTACTGAAATTGAGGCATTCATGAGTGTAAACTGGTTTACGTCCTGGGTTACATTCACCCCATGAAACCTGTTAAAAAAAGAAAAATCAGTCGATTACTAAAATTGTAATTAGCTGATTATCAGGTGAGCGAGAAGCGGGGGGCGAACCCGCGACCCTCAGCTTGGAAAGAGATATTTATATGCAAGCTTATAAGCAAGACTCAATATTTATGTTGCTTATTTTCTATAAGTCGCATGGACAGCCAACTTTAGTCATGGCACATCGGAATCCAATATCGTCTTTAGCTTTGGTTTGGTTCAGATACCTTCTCGTACCAGGGATTAACCAATAGGGGCGATCTTTCCAGGAACCTCCTTTGTATACTCTAATTTCATCTGTAATTAACGAATAAAATGCTCCAGAGCGGTCATCCAGAACATACATACCTTTAGTCTTTTTATTCGTTTTAGCGGTGATCCAATTATTGCCATCAATTATTTGCGAATTTGGAGAACCATCAAGAAAATTTCTGTAGTCGGCAACGGTATCATTAATTAGCTGTCCATAATCGTCAACCACTAATTTCCCATTCCTTTCTTTACGACTTTCGGTTGTAACAGTCCCGCGATAGGGATTAAATTCATTAACATCATCAAAAGACAGAGGGCGATATACATCAGCAACCCACTCATTTACATTTCCTGACATACAATACAATCCATAATCATTCGGTTCATAAGAAGAAACTGGAGCACAAATGTCGGCATTATCATTTAAGGCGCCTGCTACACCCATCATGTCACCACGTCCACGGGCAAAGTTGGCGTTTAATCTACCTTTCTCCTTTTTCGAGTTTACACGCAAATTAGCTCCATTCCAAGGGTATATTTTTCTATCCGTAAGTAATTCCCCCATCGCGTTCCCAATTAAACCGTATGCAGCATATTCCCATTCTGCTTCGGTGGGTAACCTGTATTTGGGAAGCAGAATACCATCTTCCAAAATGACGTTGCGAATTGAACCATTGGGATTTGTGAAGGGCTTTTTCCCGTTGGTTGGTTGATACAAGCCAGCACTATATGTATCTGTGTTAAAAACAGTTTGTCCTGATAGGGTCTCTTTGTTTGTTATAATTCCTTTATCAATCAGTATTTTTTCATTAACACGGTCGGTTCGCCATGCACAATACTGATTGGCTTGATTCCAGGAAACGCCTACAACGGGATAATTGGAATAAGCCGGATGATGAAAATAATTCTGAACATAGGGCTCATTGAAGGTCAATTCGCTTCTCCAAACCGTTGTATCGGGAGTTGCCATTTGGATTTTTGCCTTATCTCCTGGATATACTCGTTTTAACCAACTCAAATATTCTCTGTAATCCAAGTTCGAAACCTCTGTTTCATCCATATAAAAAGATGCGACTGTCACTCTTCTGGGTTGGTTATCCCAGCTATACATAACATCTTGTTCAATGCGTCCCATGGTAAAGGTTCCACTCTGTATAAAAGATAGTCCAGGACCTAACTCTTGCTTGTATTCTGATTTGTATGGAAAATATCCTGTTTCGTCCGAATTATACTGCCAACCAGTTGTACGAGAGAAAGCCCTGCTTTTCCCCTTACCTTTTCCACTTGGGAAAGTCCCACAGTTTGAGACCACTACGGCAAGAACTAAAATAAGTAAAGTCCTCAACTTCATAAATTCAATTTTTCTTATTATCTTTCAAGAAGGTTCTGTATGTTCAGTTCCTATTCTTCCGGCTAATTAATTCTCTATCAAATCGTGTAATTATATGCAAATCAAGAATATGCAATTCTGCGAGGAGAGCACTAACCTTTGAATAGTTTAATATAAGATACCACCACATTTTGTCTTTCTCCAACCATATTTCCTGTCTTTTTTCCAGCTTCTATTTATCCCTATGCCCAATTTAACACCATACTGCATCAGGTTTACACTTTTGGGTAAGCTCAAAATATTATTATATTTTTCAGGCCAGTATATCAGTGAACTTTGTGTCTCGGATATCACACTATTCAATCCATATGAGAAATATCCACTTATTCTAATTCTCAATAATGATAGCGGAAAATCTAATCCTAACTCAGAAAAAACTGAGAATACTTTCTCTAAATTTATTTCACCATTGGGATGCCAGTCTGTTCTGCTGTCATATAAACCATGAGCAGGAATATTAAACAACTCCAAATCCCATTCTTCGAAATATAAACGGGTATATAAGTCACTCTCTCTTAACTGATAATTACTTTTTAGTGGCAGACCCATTTTGACTCCCAATCTTGTATCCAAATTTATTTTATCGTTTAGCGGAATACGATAGAAAACGGAGATCGGGAAATCAATATATGACAATGCGTTTTGCTCAATAATATCAGGAACATTCGATTTAATTGTAAACTCATACTCTCTCGGAACGGGATCCGCATCCCAATTGTCAATCCCTTTATACTTATGGGAATAATCAGAAAGCTTAACATCAAATTTACTATCCCGGATGCAATAATCGGCTCCAAACCCAAGACCCATATTATCAGAAATATAATAATCGACTTGAAGTCCGACTGTCATAAAGTTTTGGGGGTTGATGTGAATATTCAAACCGGTTGTTGGTTTCAAAGAGATATTGCCATAGGCAGATGTTAACCTGACATCAAACTGAGCCAAAGCTGTATTGCCAAGTATCAGGAACAACAGAACTATTGCACCTACATATTTATTTAGCACCATTCTTGGCATATCACCAATATATTAATCGTTAAAAATCAATAATTTACTATTTTATCTTGAAGACATCAATATCAATCTCCTTCTCAAATTAACAACTCATTCAGCAAAAGAAGACATCAAAGTCAGAGCCCAATTGTACTGTATCTGTTCCCATTTTCCATACGAATTGCCTCAACAATACACTTGAAATAAAATATAATCATTTCACTATAAAGCACTTTACGACACGCCTCTCATTTCTACCATCACTTAAAATTACATGGTACAGTCCCGATGAAAAATCAGAATTAATACTAATCTCATTCATATATTTCGCATCACGAATTGTCTTAACTAAAGTGCCATTGTTATTGTAAATGAAAATAATGGAATTTTGCAGATCAATATTTTTCAATAAAACAACATTTAAGCTTCTACCCCTGGTTATCGGATTGGGAAATATGGACATTTCAGAATGGTCTGCTTCATCTAATTTTTGCCGGGATTCGGCTGATTTGAATTCCTTTTCCCAAATATATTTGACTTCAGTAACCGATGTTATGATGAGCTTGTATTTCCCGTCTTGAATACCACCTGAATTATGGAAGAACTGATCTTTACTTATCATTGCATTGTCTTTATACCAAACAAAATCAGTCCATAATCCTTTCCCATTGTCACAAAAAATAACATCATACCATCTTATATAACAATCAGTAATTTCAGCCCTTATTGTTACATCATTTCCCGAAATGGTAACGATACCTTTGTCGATAACAATACCACCTAGTTCTATTGAATATTCGAGTGAACTTCCATCAGGTATTAAAATATCGGCAAACCCACTTAAATCAGTTTTTAATTTTTGGGTATTGTTAACGAGGATATCAACCTCTTTCGCTGGATTTATTCCGTCGGTGGTAACAATAAAGTTAGCAGAGAATACATCTATCCATTTAGCAAATACCGTTTTATTGCCAATGCTTCCCGTTGGTATCCCAGTGATTTTTTTTGTCAATTCCTTATCGCTATACCAACCGACAAATGTCGCTCCGGTTTTTGACGGAGGTTCAAAGCTAATCTGGCTGCTTTCGATCGTGTATTGCGTCGGATTGGCAGAATGATTTATTCCTCCGTTTAAAACATACTGAATATCAAAAATATCTAATTCCCATTGAGCAAATACTGTAGTATCGCCAACACTGCCCGTTGGTATTCCAGTTATTTTTGTTGTCAGCTCTTTGTCATTATACCAGGCAATAAATTTAGCCCCGTTTTTCGAAGGAGATTCAAAGTTGATCTGGCTGATCTCAGTGTTATATTTGGGGGGATTTGTCGGATGGTTTATTCCTCCATTAAGATTATAAGTTATTGAAAATTCAACCGCATCACCCCACCTTGCATAGATAAAATAATTTTTTTCCTTACCTACAGGGATTGCCGTTATTTTTTTTGTAAAAAATGCATCTTCATACCAGCCAGTAAACTCATATCCTCTTTTGTGAGCATCGGTAAACAAAAGAGGCAAATCGAATTTTGTATAGGTTGACTGATTTTTATGACTCGCGTTTATCAAATTATAGTAATCAATATAGTAAGTTGGTTCACTAGTAAAAACAGCCCAAAGATTGATGTCGCCGACATTCCCTTTTCCTATTTTGTTTATTCTTTTATTATCAGCATCAACCCAGGAGTCAAAAAAAAGAGTGGGTTTACTTGCCGGCGAAAAATTTATTTCACTCTCTATATTATATGTTGTAGGATTTTGGGTACTATTAATTCCTCCATCAAGGTGATATATTATATTATAATTAGCCGGAGTCCAGATTGCATACAAATCAATGTTAGAATATTTAAGCGATATCGACTCTTTTTCGGCATAAGTTATTCCGGAATTGTCTGCTTTTGTATTCCAATGAGAAAAGTTGTATGCAGTTCTTGTAAATGAATTAGTATTTGTTATATAGGTATTTTCATAAGCGGTTTCGGTATAGGAAGCGCCTGTTCCTCCATTTGGTAAATAGTTAACCAAAATATGATTCAATTTTACAATGATGGAGTTATCAGAATTAAGTACGACAATGGAAGAAGTATGTTCCTGATAACCAAGCATGTTAATTCCAAAAGGATAATCGCCATTCGGAAGATTGATAGTAACTTTTCCATTTGTACCGGACATTAAGGTAGAACCGTTTATTACAACACTAGCTCCGACTAATGGAATATCGTTGCTGTCAACAACTGTTACACCCACATTGTAGTATTTTGCTAGAGTAACTGGAATGGTCATATTGTCCTGTACATCAACACTCCCTGTAAAATCATACCATCCGGTTGCTTTTACCATATAATTTTGTAGACCTCTCATAACGGGACCTATGGTAACAATACCATTTTTATCTGTTTTAAGCGTGCTGTTGTAAAATTGTATCGTAGCGTTTTCAATAGGATTATTATTGTACCCGGTTACAACAAATTTTACAACAAAAAACTGATCGATCACAGCTTTATATCGGTTGCTAAAATCTGGAATTGCTTCTCCTGCATCATGGTAAATACCATTGTTGTCTCTCCATCCAAAAAAATGTGTTACTTGCGGTATGGTAGGTGGTTCATGTAGGACGATAGTAAGCGAAGGGTTGTTGTTTTGGAAAGCACCATTCCCATATTCAAGGATACCATCATGGACAACAACCTTGCTGATATTATTGTAAGCAAAGGCGTTATCAGAGATTTCGGTTAATGTTGAGGGAATAAAAATCTCATTCGAAATTTTGTTGTTTTGAAAGGCACAAGTACCAAGGTAAGATAACGTACTATTTTTGTCAAAAGTTAATTTTGGTATTTCATTATCGGAGAAAGCATACTCCCCGATATATTCAGTTTTATTGGGTATAATAATCTCATTCGATAATTTATTTCCGAAGAAAGCACTCGGACCAATATGATTCAAATTATCGGGAAGAGTTAATGTTGAAATTTTATTATTAGAAAAAGCCATCTCATTAATTTGTTTTAATTGGCTATTCTTTTCAAAAATAAGCTCATTAATATTATTTCTGAAAAATGCTTGTATTCCTATTTCTACAACATTGCTGGGAATCGTTATCTTTAATAACTCATTTTCTGTAAATGCGCCAGTATAAATATTCTTAAGTGAAGAAGGCAGATTAACTCCAATTAATCCCATTCTTTGAAAAACCCTTTCGCCAATGCCAATAATTTCTTGTCCGTCTAATCTGTCCGGAATGGTTAAAATATTAACATTGGGATTGCTGAGTTTACAACTTACGATTACACCATTAATAACTTCAACATCGGCATCAGTTAAAGTATATTCAACTGGGATTTTATAAAAGCTTTCAAAATTATCTGCCACAAGATTACTTGTATATTTATTATTGTTCCAATCAAGCCAATAATCATACCCGTTAGCTTTAGGATCAGGTAAAGTGAATTTTGATAATTGCTCATTCCACATAAAAGCATGTGATCCGATAGTCATCAACTTGCTATTGGCTTCAAAATTAACGCTTCGAAGAGAATTGTTTTCAAATGCATTTTTTTCAATATCGATAACGCTTCTTGGGAAATCTATTTGGACCAATCTATTTGAACTAAATGCATATATTCCAATTTTTTCCAACTTGCTTGTTGTTTCAAAGGACAATGAATTTATGCAGTTAAAATTGAAAGCATATTCCTCAATTGTTTCCAAACTATTGGGTAATGTTAAATGAATTAGCTCATTAGTAGCAAATGCCCAATTACCAATATTCTTAATCCCGGCAGGTAAAACTAGTTCTGAAATTCCACAATTGAAAAAAACACTTCCAGCTATTCCAACGATATCCTGCCCATCAAGTTTGGCCGGAATAGTAATTAGGTTGCCAATATTGCTAATATCCCTGAAATATGAGCAACTAATAATCACGCCATTTGCCACTTCAACATCTTCGTCTTTAAGTGAATACGGTATTCGGGCCACATAAGAATATTTTTTTTCTGCAAGGATGTCTCCTGCATCGTGCTTATCGCCATTGCTATCATTCCATTGATAGTTTTTTGTTGAAAGTGGTAATTTAAGATTGATAAGACTATTATTGCCATCAAATGCATATTTGCCAATAAAAACAAGGCTGCCCGGGAAAATTACAGAGGAAAGGTTACAGAATAAAAAGGCATTTCTGTTAATTTTTTGCAGATTTGTTGCGAATATAACGTTACTAAGATTTCTATTGTTTTGAAAAGCGCCCTCTCCTATAACAAGGACACCATTGGGTACCGTAAGATTTTTAATGTCATTGTCAGCAAAACACCACGATGAAATTTCTTTTAACTGGCACGGCGACTGAAAGTTCAAATCAGAAATCTTATTAGCTGAAAAAGCTTGGGAGTCAATAGTTTCAACACTATTTGGAACTGATAAATTTGTTATTTTGTTATTGTTGAATGCGCTGTTTCCAATAGTTTTTAGTCCGGCAGGTAACGTTATACTGGTCAGTTGGTTATTTGCAAATGTTTCGTCAGCAATTGAGAGTAGTCCAGCTGGTAGATTTACACTTGCCAGTGCATTACCATAAAAAGCCCTGTAACCGATACTTGTCACACCTACAGGAATGTCGATACGAGTGAGAGCATGCCCTTCGAAAACTCCTGCTCCAATAGTTTTTAATGTTGCTGGTAATGATACTATTGCTATTTTCCCGGCTACAGAAAAAGCATGATTCCCAATTCCTGTAACGGTCTGACCATCTAAAACATCAGGTATTTCAATAACATTTCCTTTGGTCGATATATCATAAATACAATTGATAATTACACCGCCAACAACTTCAACATCATCGTCTTTTAGCCTGTATGCAAATGATTGAGAAAAAAGAAAAAGTAAAAATAACAAAGCAATACATTTCTTCACAACTATCCGAAACTTTAAAAAATAGAAGATCCTGAGAATCTCATATTTTTGGAGTCGACAAAAACTCACATCAATAATGAAACTACATAGCGAATCAAAAATAATAATATAACAGAGGCATCGTCAGGTTTTAGGTTTAATCCCAGCATACTAGGTATATTTGGCAAATCAGTCCATAAATTCTAAACAGAGAAAGTGTGTCGTAATATGCCAATTATTAACGTTTTGCACTAGCTTTTTTGTAATTTTTTAAAATTAGAAGCAAAATTCAAGTACTCAAACTAAGCAAAACTCAATTTCACAATATACTTTGTGATGCAAATAAAAAGGACACACAAAAATGAATTTGAAAGTCCTTGAAAATTAAGAGCGAGAAACGGGGGTCGAACCCGCGACCCTCAGCTTGGGAAGCTGATGCTCTACCACTGAGCTACTCTCGCATTTGAACGCCCAAAAATAATAAAACTAAGCTTTGTGTTGAGGTTTGTTGACGATAATTTTAGCATTTTTCAAAAATTTACTTTTTCAAGAATCAGAGCAATTAGCTCGTTCCGCTGTTTCGATAATCTCTTAATGGCATTTCGGTAGGATTTTCTTCCTGTCAGATAACCGATTTTCAGTAAAATTACACGATAAAAAACGAGAAGCTGGTATGCCATTTTGCCAATGAACGGCATTGCAATGAAAGTAATAATTGAAATTTGAAGTGAGTCAGTCCAAATAAAAAGTATATACGCAGCTATCAGGTAATACACCGGAAAAACGATCAATCCCGTCACGAAATCGAAGCTGCTCAGGAAGGTTTTATCTTTTACTTTCCGGCCCAGAATAGTTCGGGGAATAATAAATGGAATCGCATTGAAAATGAATCCAAAAATAATGATTGGCAGAGTTAAAATAGCAGCGGTAAGACTTAAAAGAACCTTGCTCCAATTGGCTTTACCTGCGTTTTCGATTTGCTTATCAGAAATATCAGCCTTTTCCACATCAGAAGAATATTGGCGTGTTGCTGCGATGAGACTACTGAGATCTTCGGGTTGAAGATCTTCGAGTTGCTCCAGTTTGCAGATCAATTCCTTTTCGGCATAAAACAACTGCAAACTTGAATTTTTACAAAAAAAACGTCTTTTTGAATAAACTTTTCCTGCCAGTTGCATGATTTTTTCATATTCCGGATAGTGCGTTTTGCTTTCGATTTGGATAATTAATGGGATCAGTTTGCTATGAATCTCGTCACGTAAATCGAGCATTGTTTTTTGTGGGTTCTCCAGATATTCTTCTCTGAATTGGCTAATTTCAATTGGCTTTCCGTAGTGCACAACCAACGAACGGTTAAATTTCCAGTAGTGGCTATAGGTTATTCCAACGGGAATAATCTGCAGATCGAGTTTGAAATTGTTCTTCGCCTCAGCTTCCAGTGCAATTCGCGGAATGGCTTTTTTATGCGGCAACATTTGTCGTTTCCCGGAATGAGCGGCTTCAGGAAAAAGGGCAACGGTTTGTTTATTCTCGAGTAACTGAATAACCTGGGCAAATATTTCTTCGTTGTTCGATAGATTATCCTTCCCATCACGGATGCGGTAAACGGGTAATAATTTTAAGTATTTCAGGATTGAACTGACTGTTTTTGACTTGAAGATATCGGCTCTTGCCAGCCAAACCGACTGATGCATATTGGTGCAAACCAGTGCCAGTGGATCCATCAGTGCATTCTGATGGTTCGGTGCAAAAATGATTGGTTTCCCTTTGGGAATTGAATGACGGCCAGTTACCACAACTTTTTTTTGTGTCAACCAAAAGCCCAATCGCACATAGGTTCTGATTATTTCGTATCCGATTGACCAATTTCTCATCTTAAGCGAAAACAGGTTTTCTGGACCAGAAATATGCAATTGTTAATCCACTAATGATGTGCCAGATTCCCCACCAAGCCGCAATAATAGCCATTCCCCCCAATTCCATTTCAGGCGGGAAAATCTTGGGATTAAAGATGAGTGCCAGTGCCAATCCTGAGTTGTGAATCCCGGTTTCGATGGCCAGTGTACGATTATCGGTTTGGGATAAGTTGTTGAGTTTTCCGAAGAAATATCCGGTAGCCATGGCCAACCCGTTTTGCAGCAAGACAAAAATAAAAACCAAATGCACATAGCTTATGAATTGCGAAAAATTGGCCGAAAGCATGGTAATAACCATTAGGACAAAAAATAGCAACGAACCTTTATTGATTGGCTTTTTAATTTTCTCGGTGAGTTTCGGAAATTTTTTCGACACAAACAATCCGACGATTACCGGAATTCCGAGCAGAATAAATACCGTTTGAAACATCTGGTATTTATCGATTTCTAAAGGCCTAACCAGTTCGGCGGCACTGTGCGCATTGTAAAAATTGATGTATAAATTGCCCCAAAGCGCAAAATTAAATGGCGTAAAAAAGATTGCTACCGAAGTTGAAATTGCCGTCAGGCTAACTGCCAAAGCAACATTGCCCCGAGCCATCGAACTGATGAAATTCGAGATGTTTCCACCGGGGCAGGCAGCAACCAGGATCATTCCCAATGCGATGGTTGGTGTTGGATTCAGTAACAATACCAGCAGAAAAGTAAATGCAGGCAATAAGAACGCCTGACTGATAAAGCCGACTATAGCAGATTTGGGCTTCCGAAGAATTTCCTCGAAGTTTTCGATTTTAATGTCGAGGGCAACTCCAAACATGATAAAGGAAAGCGCAATATTCAGGAAAACCAGTCCGGAGGGAGAAAAATTCAGGCGGACATGATCAAGAACTTCGAGCGAACGGATCATAAAAGTCTCATGTTTAAAAATATTAGAGACCCTAAAAGTAAAAAACTATGGACTATCACAAAGATGTCGTCCATAGTTTTTTGAAAAAGCGTATGTTTTTTGATTAGAAACCCATTAATTTCATCATTTTTTTAGCGATATCCGTATTTTCCATGATCCCGGTAAAATTTTCGGCTCCGGGTCCGTAGGCAAAAACAGGAACCATTACGCCGGTATGATCGCCAGTCGAAAAGGCGCCTTTTACCATTCCCGTTTTCATATCGCCGCCAACCAACGCAAAACCGCCGGTCTCATGATCGGCCGTAACAACGATGAGCGTTTCTCCGTCTTTGGAAGCAAATTCGAGTGCTTTGCCAATGGTGCAATCAAAGTCGAGCATTTCGTTTACCAAATAAATGGTATTGTTTGCATGTGCACCCCAATCGATTTGTGAACCTTCAACCATGATGAAAAATCCTTTTTTATTCTGATTCAGGATATTTAAAGCGGTTTGAGTCGATAACGGAAGATTCATTTTTCGTTTCGGATAAACTTCGTTGTGTTCATCTGCCGTCAGTCCTGCCAGTTTTCCGCTTTTCACTTTTGCAATGTCGTCCATGTTGCGCAATACCTGGTATCCATTGGACTGAAGGTCTTTGGTCAGATCGCGTTTGTCTTTTCGTTCGGCAAAATGTTTGTATCCGCCGCCAATAAACACGTCGACATCGGTTTTCATAAAATCGGCAGCTATGTCTTCGTAACTTCCGCGACTTCCCTGATGGGCAATGTACGATGCTGGCGTGGCATGGGTAATTGCCGAAGTTGAAACCAATCCGGTTGCCAGTCCTTTTCCTTCGGCCATTTCGAGTATGGTTTTAATGGCAACCGTGTCGGTGTTTACGCCAATCGCGCCATTGTATGTTTTTTGTCCGGTTGAAAGAGCTGTTCCCCCGGCAGCCGAGTCGGTAATGTAATTGTTTGACGATTGTGTTTTCGAGAAACCGATCTGTTTGAAATTATCAAGGAATAAATGTCCTCCATTGGCGGTGTATCCGGCGTAAATATGGGCAACTCCCATTCCGTCGCCAATCATCATGATGATGTTTTTAGGAGTTTTACTTTTAAACTTTTGGGTGAAGGTTTTTACTTCGTAGGGCTTGCCTCCCAGGTACGTTTTTGTCGAATCGGCTTTCGAAATTGTTTTGTAGTTTTCCTGACTGAAAAGTTGCTGGGCAGTAAATAATAAGGCCAGAGCAATCAATGTTTTTAATCTCATGGATATTGGTTTATTGGTGTTGGATGTAGGTTTTTTTTATAACAGATTAATTTATCCGAATTTTAAACTCGTGGCAAAAGTAAGAGAATCTGGAGATGGACCGATTTCAAAACCGTTAAAAATTCAGGTATTTCAGCAATTCCGTTTGACTTTTTTTATTTCACTTTCCCCAATCACTTTTTCCCTTTTACTTTTTCCCATTCGTCCCGGTCGAAATTTTCGTTGATGCCATAATCAATCCGGGTTTCGCCAACACAATCTTTCAGGATATTTAATGTGCGGAAATTAATGATGATTTCTTCTGCCTTTTTATAGGTCAGATGTGCAATTCGTGAATATTTGCTGACCGATATTTTTTCTTTGTTTGACAGATAATCGAGTAACATTTTTTCGTCTTCCGAATAATTGATCAGGATTCCGTCTGTGCTTTTTTGTCGCTTCCAAACTTCAATCATGATTTTATTGGCCAGCCTGTTTTCGTCGTCTTTCCGGAAATAGGCCCACCATTTCCCTTCATCGTCGAGCGCAAAATGTGGTTTCCCAAGACTTGGTTCAACAATCACTTCCAGCACTGTTTTACCATCAACGAAATGTTGGCGGGTGGTGAATTCAATTTTGGGGTTCGAGTACATTTTCGCTGCCGATTCAACCATATAATATTCTTCATCGGAACGAACACCGGCAATGCGGCCATTGTCTTTCACGCCAATCAGCAACCGACCGCCATCAGTATTGGCAAATGCAACCAGCGATCGCGCAATCTTTCGGGAATCGCTGATGCAATATTTAAAATCTTGTGTTTGATGCTCACCCTGCTGGATGAGTTTTAATAAAGAGCCTCCCCTAACCCCTCCGAAGGAGGGGAACAAAGAACCGGAATTCGGAGGTTTTATTGTTTCAATCTTTGGTTTGTTCTGCAAGTCAATTTTATCTTTTTTTGAAACATCAATGTTCTATATCTTCGTTGCCCAAGGCTTTCCCCCTGTGGGGGAACGGGAAGGGGGCTTCCTTTCTATACCTCTATTCCAAACATGATCCTCACCACATATCCCAATCCGAACGAAATAAGTCCAACAACTGTGCTCAAGATTACCATTTCTAAAAACCGTTTCCGGAAAGGCTGATCGTTGGCTACCGAGATGTAATACGTAAACAGGAAAACAATCAGGATTGAATCGAACAGTGCCGCTAACAGGCCAATAAATACTGAACTGAAGATCAGGAAAGGCGCTACCAAAAAAACTACGGCGATGATGTAGGCAATGCCTGTAAATACAGCCGATTTAATAGCCAGATCTTCTTTTCCTTCAGCTTTGTTTGACAAATATTCTGATGAAGACATGGAGAGCGCTCCTGCAATTCCGGTAATAATTCCGGCTAAGGCAACCAACTTGGTGTTTTGAAGTGCAAAAGTTAATCCGGCTAAAGTTCCCAGTATTTCAACCAGCGCGTCATTCAGTCCCAATACAATCGATCCCATGTATTTCAGGTGTTCTTCCTGAATAAGCCCAAGCAATTCCTTTTCGTGCTGATTTTCGTCTTCGGCCACTTCAAGCGCTTCCGGAACTTCGGTTGCAATCAACGCATAATTGATTTGCGCCTTCTCTTCACCTTTTTCCATCAGCTTCAGGCCAAAAGTAAGCCCAAAAATTTTGGCGATCCAGTAGTATTTTTTGATTTCCCAGTAACTTGGCGAAACTTCCTTGTTGGTGTAGGCGCCCCAAAGTTTATAATGCTTCAATTCATCGGCGGCAATTTGTTTTAGCACCTTTCGATTTCCGGCATCTTTAGTCTGTTCAGCCAGTTTGCTGTATATGTGATACTCCGTAATCTCTTCGCGTTGCGCAAAAATCAACTGTTGGCGAATTCCCGGGGATATTGGTTTTTTGATCATTGCGTTTTTTGATTGAAGGATTGAATTACTGAACTAACAGTTGCGGGTTTCGCGATACGAGTTACGGGTTAACTCGCAACACGTAACCTGTATCTCGTAACGCTTTCACTTCATCCACTCAAACATCTGATAATGTTCGGCGGTCATGCCCAAGTGTTCATAAACTCCGTGCGCCGGAATGTTCGTCTTGTCGGCATACAATCGGATGCCCCGTAAAGCAGTATTGCCGTTCACTTTCTCCTGAATGTGTTTGTAAAGCTTGCTGAAAATGCTTCGTTTACGGTATTCGGGCCGAACATAAACCGATTGAATCCAAAGTACCGTTCCGTTGCGCCAGTCGCTCCATTCGAATGTGGTGAGAAGTGAGCCAACGACCTTCCCTTCTGTTTCGGCCACATAGTAAATTCCTTTTGACGGATCTTCAAAAACGGCTGCTACTCCTTTTATAACTGTTGGTTCGTTGAGTTGGAGTTGTTCAGTCTCCCACGCCATGGCCAATTGAAACTCTACGATGCTTGCCGAATCCGAATGTGTTGCTTGTCTGACGATCATTGGTTTGTTGTTTGATTTGATTGGCTAAATTACAAAAATAGTTTTGCTCTCCCGATTCAGTTTCGACATTAAACCTGAAACATCCGATCATGTTCATTGGTGTTTGTGTTTTTTCGTAATTTGCACCATAATTTGATTCTCCAGATATGATACGAATTGTAGTTGCATCGAAAAATCCGGTAAAAATAGAAGCTGTCAGAGACGCATTGGCGGCATTGATCGACGAAGAAATTGAATTGATTGGCGTTTCGGTTGAAAGCGGTGTCTCCGATCAGCCAATGAGCGAAGTTGAGACGTTAAAAGGGGCTTCGAATCGGGTAATGCGGGCCATGAATCTGTTTCCCGGATACGATTATTACGTTGGTCTGGAGGGTGGGGTAGAGCCGCACACTTCCGGATTGATGGCTTTTGCCTGGATGATCATCAGCAATGGTGTAAAAATTGGGAAAGCTCGTACTGCAAGCTTTTTTCTTCCTCCTGAAGTGGCTAAACTGGTTCACGAAGGAATGGAATTGGGCGATGCCGATGATGTGGTTTTCAGGAAAAGCAATTCGAAGCAGCAAAATGGCGCCATCGGCTTATTAACGCACGATGCAATTACCCGTAAATCGCTTTACCTGCCTGCCGTTCAAATGGCTTTTATTCCGTTCCTGAATCCTGAGTTGTATCCTTAAAAGTTGCGGGTTTCGCGATACGAGTTCTAAACCCGCAACCCGTAACAGATATTTTTACTGACCCTGTAATTCTTCCCAATACTCCACAGCCCCCAAAATAGATGGTATTATTCACCCTATCAACCTGAGTTCGGTATAAAATGAAAAGATAACCCTTGAAACACAATGAGGTAATAAGGTTAAATGGACATTTGCATAAGATTTCCACTGAGGTTTGATTCAAAAAATAAGGTTTTAAAACCATATCATGCACTTTTGAACCTCAGTAGAAATTCATTTACCCAAGACAACAACCTTATTACCTTATTTATAGTATATTATCATGAAGCTTAAATCGAACTCAGGTTATCAATTAACTTTATCTAAAGGTCGGCCGTTATTAACCGACAATTTACCATTCACAATCTTATAACTATAGGTTGCAGAGGCTTGTCCTACAGGTTTTAAGGTGTATGTATCTTCAGAGGCAACAATTTCACCTTTGTGACTATATGCCACATCTTTACCAGCCACCTTCCCCACAGCAGAGTAGGAATAGGTATTGTTTTTATTTACCACAAAAGTTGCCATTATCATTTTATCGTTGGTTTGGTAACCTTTCCAGGTACCCACTAAACCAACAGGAACCGATTTCGAAACAGGTTTAGCGTTAGCTGCTACAGGTTTGGCGCCTGCACCCTCCAAAGCCTTTACAACATCGCTTTTGTTCTCTTGCGCTCTGTTGGCATAACTCAGTGCCGAATCACCAACTTTGTTTACCGCATTTACATCGGCACCGCTGGAAAGAAGCAAGCTTACCAATTTTGCATTGCCAGCTTCCGAAGCCAACATAAGAGCCGTTTCACCGGCAGTATTGACCAAATTCACATGGGCTCCGCTCTTAATTAAAAGTTCAGAATTATCTACTGCTGCTTTTCGTCCAACGTTCGAACCCAGTTTGGCCGCACACATAAGAACAGTCATGTCCTGAGCATGCAACACATTCGGATTTGCACCTAATTCGAGTAATTTCGCTAAGGTTTTAAGTCTCGATTTTTTATCCAATGGATTAAATTCCATAGCTAATCTGGCCAATGGTCCTGTCCATGGCGAGTTTTTCGATACTTCATTTACATCAGCGCCGCCCTTCACCAACAGATCCAACATTTCCAAATGATATCCCACAGCAGCATAAGTAACTGCATTAAAAAACGTTGAATTATATCCTTTCAGATTGGCCTTCTGTTCTATTAAGTACTTTGCGGCATCTAAACTATTGCGTTGAGCTGCCTTTTGTATCGCATTAATTCCTTGCGAAGTTGACAGATTAATATTTGCACCATTTTTAACCAAGGTTTTTAATCCCTCTACATTATCGAAAAACGCAGCTACATTAATTGCAGGTTCATCGCCAGCCGTTCCGGCTTTACCCAGGTGATTAACATCCACCTTGTATGTTGTAATAAAGTAATCAGCCCAACTGGCAAATTTCGCTTTTGTCATAGCCATATTTAAAGGCAACATGCTTTGTGGAGCGGGGCCATATTTATTGGCTTTGTATTTCATGAGAATATCCAATATTTCATGATTATCATGATCCATTGTTGCAGGAATCAACCCCGGAAAACTATCACCATGTTTCACATCTTCTACATTTGCACCTCGCTTTAAAATCGCTTCCACCGCTTCGGCATGCTGCGAGTTAACAGCACAGTTTAAAGCAGTAGCATCATACATACCCATATAATTCACGTTCAATTTGGTACTGGCATTGTTTAATATGGCCATGGTGACCGCTTTCGACTCCTCCGTCTGTTCTCCAAAAGTCGCGACGATTAAAGCTGAGAACTTGTTATTGAATTCGCTGTGATAATTGATGTCAACCCCCATTTTGATGAGCCGGACAACATTGTCCAATTTTGAGTTGTAACTGGCCGAGCTAAGTAAGGCAACCAATGGTGTTGTTTCCCAACCTTTGTCAATGCCCGGTTCTGTTGGTGTGATTGTTTTTACATTAATTCCGGGTGCATCAAGTAATATTTTTACAATGTTGTTATCCACTTTCAAAACACCACCACAGGCTTTATTTAACAAGGAAACACCTTCGTAAACCTCATTTACATTGGCACCAGCATCCAGTAATGCTTTTAACTGATTCGCATCCCCTTTTTCAACTGCAACAAATGTTAATGGTTCAACTCCTGCTGTTTGAGCGGATGATACGATGGATAAAAGTGATACACAAACGATCACAACGATGTTTTTAATGTTCTTCATAAGTAGTTTCAAAGTTATTTTCCGATGTTTTTCAAAGTAAGTTAATTATTGATAAAGCTAGGAGAATCTTAGAATATTTTGTTGTCATGGCAGAATTACAAATTCCTTACTGAAACAAGTTCAGGTTGACGAGCCTTCGATAGTATAACGTTAACGTGACACTAGCGACTGCCAACTTTTATACATTTCAGAAGAGCAGGTGTTCTGAGTGCGACAAACCCTCAATACCGGATCGAATCCTGAGCCATTGTGGTGATTACTTCGTTTTCGAAATTGTATAGTCT
>Ga0302292_1001038_pt1 | contig 18378 bp, 10 predicted proteins | sample III_Fen_N2_1_FD_194553 | JGI IMG/M metagenome (GOLD analysis project Ga0302292, IMG submission 194553) | Peat permafrost microbial communities from Stordalen Mire near Abisko, Sweden - III_Fen_N2_1 | ecosystem: Environmental > Terrestrial > Soil > Wetlands > Permafrost | place: Sweden: Abisko...
TAGTGCCATCGTTTAACAGCAACCGTCAATCGGCTTCGGATGGTACGGAGCATATTGATCCGGTTTCATTACGCGGATTAGGTCCTGATCAGGTATTGGTGTTGATAAATGGAAAACGTCGTCATACCACTTCCCTTGTCAATTATCAGAATACGGTGGGCAATGGTTCTGTGGGTACCGATTTGAGTGCCATTCCCATTGCAGCTATCGACAGAGTTGAGGTATTGAGAGATGGTGCTTCAGCACAATATGGTTCGGATGCCATTGCGGGCGTCATCAATATCATACTTAAAGATAACACAGGCCTGACATCTTCTGTAACGTACGGTCAGACCTCACAAAACGATGGACAAACGATTTCGGTAGATGTAAATTACGGAACTAAACTGGGTAAAAATGGATTTGTAAATATAACCGGATTATTCAATAACCGGGAAAAGGGTTATTTCTTTTTTTGAGGTGCTATGAATTTTTATATCTTTGCAGTAAATGGGACAAAAGAAAAAAAGTCGTCCATCCACGGACGCATTATTTGAGACCGTATCTCGTATGTTGGTACCAGAATTTATTTTGGAAAACTTCGAGATTTATGGTGCTCAGGAGTTTTCCACTTGTTGGGTTATTGAGTTACGTGAGAAAGAAGATAGGATTCCACTTGAGCTAAAAGATTGCCTTGAAGTGGTTTTTGACGGTTATTGCAATCCAATAGAAACCTTGAGTCACAGTTTTGTTTGCAAGCCGGTTTATTTAAAAATTTATCGGCGTCGATACAAGCTACCAAGCCAAGAGCAACATTATAGTAACAGTTATGATTTAACATTAAAAGGCTTAAAAATGGTACCTGAATTAGGTCTTTTTTTAAAGGACAAAGATTGAAGAACAGCCAGTAAATATATCAACAGTCGCTCGGATTTTCAGTCTCAAGCCCAATACTCTTTATCATTGGTACCGCAATCATTTAAGTGATTACAAGCCTGATATAGAAAACAAAACATGGCATCCAAAATACCTAGAGACTGTAGATGAACAGACGGGAGAAATTATCAAAGGCAAACCGTTGTATGTGTTTAAGCCCGAAAATATCGGGTCGAAAATGAGCATAGATGATAAGGCAATCGGACATGAAGGTTTTAGCATTTTGAGCAATGGAGAAACGGGTAAAATAGCCATGATGATAGAAAGCTGCAAGAGCGTTGAGGTTTCTCAAGCCATTTCGTTATTTGGGACTGAATTGAATAAAGTTGAGAGTATTAGTTGCGATATGTCAGCTTGTTATATAAATGTTTGTTCCGAGGAACTGCCTCGTGCAAAAATTGTTATAGATAAATTTCATGTAATGCAATATGTGTATGATGCGGTATTAGATGTACGCACAAGAATCAAGAAAGAGCTATCCGGGCAATTGAGCAAAGGCAAAGAAAAAACAGAACAAGACAAGGAAATACTCAGAAAATTGGATGTACTAAAACATTGCCGTTACCGCCTGACACAATCACCTGAGAAATGGAGCGAAGCAGGAATAGAAGTTATGTATCAGGTATTTGAGAATCATAATGAACTAAGTATTGCATATAATTTAACACAGAAATTTAAAAAGTGGTATAACATTTCAAACCATATCAAACCAAAAACAAAAATTATTCAAGAATTACATGAATGGTATTTGGAAGCAAAACAAAGTGAATTTGACGAATTTAAATCGGTTGTTAAAATGATAAGGAAGCATGAAAATGAAATTATCAACTTTTTCGAATGTAAACAAACCAATGCAAAGGCCGAAAGATTAAATGGTAAAATTAACAGATTCATCTCTAATAATTATGGCATAAAAGACAAAGATTTTGCAATGTATAGAATTGCAAACTATTTTTCATAGCACCTCAAAAAAAGAAATAACCGTATTCCCTGGATTGTTGTTTATCAAAAATCTTATCCTACAAAATCAGAAGCATATCAGGCAGAACATTCTATAAAATCTCAAAAGAGTCGGAAATATATCCAAAAAATAGTCTGGAAATACTTACATGAACAAGTAATACCAATTAGAATACATAACAATGAGATAAATACGAAGAGCTTATTCAAACACAAAGTAAGATATGTTACTTCATTACTTTTATATACTGAATTTCGATTAAAAATAGATATTTAAAATTTTTGTCTTGTACTTTGACTTTTATTTTAAAATAGATTTGTAATTAAATTCAAAATAGTTCTTTAAAGTTTTACTGTTTCTGTTCATTGATATTATTAAATTTTCTGAAGATAAAAGTCAATTTCATTTATAGAAAGTTTTCAGATAATTTAACTAATATGAGAAATATTTTGTCTGAAATTATTATTTAAATGTATTATTTATGAATGAATTGCTTATCTTTGACCGGTTTTATACCCGAATTAAGCTTTAAGGATAAAGAATTGTGGTATTTAATTTAAAATGTAATAATTACTTATATGAATGAATAAACACAAACGCGACAATGGTAAATTTCATCAAATGACGATTAACAAATTTATTATGAAATGATTTACAACAAAGAAACCTTTGCCGAACGCTTAAAAACAGATGATCGTACAGTCATTGATGAGATCTATGCAATTTACCATTCCAAGATTTTTCGTTTTTCACTGGCATATTTAAAAAATGAGGCAGAATCATATGATGTGGTTCAGGATGTTTTCATTAAGCTTTGGGAAAACCGGCTGGTATTGAAAAAAGACACTAACTTTGATGCTTTTCTTTTTACCATAGCAAAAAATTCAGTTCTTTCATTGTTTCGTAAACGAATCACTGAACAGAAATATATTGATTATCTGGAACAGGCTGCTACTTCTAATACACAAGGAACAGAAGAACAAACAAATTATACATTTTTGAAAGAACGATACGAACAACTGACAGATCAACTCCCGATTAAACGAAGAGAAATATTTATATTAAGCCGTGAAAAAGGATTGACAAATAAGGAAATAGCTCTGTTGAAAGGCATAGCTGAAAAAACAGTGGAAGATCATATTTCGAAAGCATTGTCATTCTTCAAAAAGAATCTTGGAATGTTAGGAATCTGGACTTTGCTTTTTTATTTTCTTTTTGTGGAATAAAAATCAGAAGAAAAAACAGAGAATATTAAAAGGTGGTTAGAATTTAATCTTTGATTTTGTTTGTGAAATAAAGGAGTAAAAATTTTTTAGTCATTAAAAAGGACACCAATTTAGGTGTCCTTTTTTTCTAACTTGTTTAGTAAGTATTTGATTGTCAATTTATAATTTAAGGAATATAAATATTTTATTTTAATGTGTTAGCTTAAGTTTCGACTTCGTAAGTATAATGCCGATAAATAAATACGAAAATAACAGAAAAATAAACAGAGACCGAGCAGGGGAATCATTAGAGCAGTGCGTTATATATATTGTAACAGCCATTAAAAGAAAAATGATCTGAATGTTTTGGATAAAAAAAAATGGATGTATTATGAATAAGACTAACCAAATATTAACTAATTTCAGAAAGGGAACTTATTCAAAGGAAGATTTGAATAAGTTGATCAATATCCTTCAATTACCAGTGGATGAAGACTCTATTGATGTATCTATGTTTATGCATTGGGGTGAATGTACTGATGAATTGATAGGCGAAGAGGAACATTTTCAACAGATTCTGGCTGAAATCCATCATGTTATTAACCTGAAAGCACCAAAGATAACATGGTCAAGGCGGCTTTATTCAGGATTATCACGTGTTGCAGCTATAATCGTGATTCCTTTGTTGATTACACTTTCGGTTATGATAAACCAAAACCTTAAAGATAATAAATTAGCTCTATTGCAAAATACGGTTAACGTACCTTTGGGTTCTACCAGTGAGTTTGATTTACCTGATGGAACGCATGTTTCGTTGAATGCAGGAAGTAAGTTGACATATCCTATGTCATTTACAAACCAATCTCATCGGATAGTAGCTTTAAATGGAGAAGGATTCTTTAAAGTTAAAAAAGATAAAAAATGTCCTTTCATTGTGAGAATGAATGGGATGGATATTCGAGTAACCGGTACAACTTTCAATGCGAGAGCATATAGTGATGAGCCGAATGTAACAGTTGCATTGGTTGAAGGTTCGGTACTTTTAGGAAAAGAAACACATGGAAATACATTTGAACCGAGTAGTGAATTACATCCAATGGAAGTTGCAGTTTTAAACAAAGCGGGTAAACAATTTACCCTGACAAAGAAAAGTGATCTTATAAAATATACAGCATGGACGCAAGGGATTACTGTTTTTGATGATGACCCTATTTTAGATGTAATAGAAAAATTGCAGAAGCTCTATAACATACGTGTAGTAATCCAGACTAATGAACTGTTACAGTATCGTTTAACAGCAACATTCATCAACGAACCTTTGGACCGTGCTCTTAAAATAATTAGTTTGTCGTCTCCAATCAACTATCATATCATAAACGGCAAACAAAATAATAACGGAACTTACGGACAACGCACCCTGGTTCTGAGAAAAGCAACCAATGCTAAAAATTGATAAACTGAGAAAATTATAGTTAGAATCACCTTAAATCTAAAATCTAAATCAATAAAAAATCATGAAAACAATTACGTAACTCCTTTCTTTCTTTATTCGGAGAATCCGCTCGTAGCAATGAGTTGGCGAGTAAAGATTTAATCCAATTTAAATTCTGTAAAAATCTGTATCACTACTTATAAACGGAAGTGAATTCATGCAGGTTTGTTCCCACATTGCATTGCGTTTATTGTTGTCGCTAAGCAACATACAGCCATTGTTATGTCCAATAACAAAATCTTCAAATCTTTGTTTAATCAATACTATTATTACAAATTAAAATTACAAAATCTATGAAACAAACTCCGATTTTAGTAAAGGAAGTAAAAGCTTCTTTGCACTTAAAAACAAATCAGACCTTTAGGCTAGTTGTTGTTTTGTTATTTGGTTTTTTTTGTGCAACATCCGGTCTTTATGCGCAACACACTCAAATAACACTGATTACACGTAACACACCCGTAAGTGAAGTGCTTAAAATGATTGAAGCAAAATCGAATTACCATTTTGCATACAATAATAAATTAATAGATGTCACCCGTAAAGTGGATGTAGAAGCTACTAACGAAAAAATAAGCAGCATTCTAAAGAAAATCTTTGAAAATACAGATGTAACATTTAAAGTACTTGATTTACAAATTATTTTAGCTTCATCTAAAGAAATGGGCGAATCTGTAAATAATACAAACAATGATAAAGTTACAGGTAAAGTTCTTGATGATAGAGGAGAGCCTTTACCGGGTGTAAGTGTTTTAATTAAAGGTTCTAAACAGGGAACTGTTACTGATTATAAAGGACTTTATTCTATCAACAACCTACCAAAGAATGCCATTTTGCAATTCTCTTTTATTGGAATGATTACTCAGGAAGTAAAAGTTGGCAGTCAATTGGTAATAAATGTAACTCTGCAGGAAGAAAGCAAAGGATTGAGTGAAGTAGTAGTAGTAGGTTATGGTACCACAACGAAAAAAGGTCTGGTCTCTGCAGTTACATCTATAAAACCGGAAGAGTTAAACAAAGGAGCAATTACAGATGTTGGTCAACTTTTGCAAGGCAAAGCAGCCGGCTTGAACATTACAGTAGGTGGTGACCCCACAAGTAGAGCAAGTGTTATTTTGCGTGGTCCATCAACACTTAATAGTTCTATGGAACCATTTTACGTTATTGATGGTATTCCGGGAGTAGATATTTCTTTAGTGGCACCGGAAGATATAGAATCTATTGATGTCTTGAAAGATGCTTCAGCTACCGCTATTTATGGTAACCGTGCTTCGAACGGTGTAATTATGATAACTACCAAAAAGGGGAAAAAAGGAGTTACTCATGTTTCATATAGCGGATATGCAGGGATTGAAAATGTAACCAGCACCCTCAATATGATGAACGCTTCACAACTTAGGGCCTTTGCCACACAAACCGGTCAAAATCTGACTGAAGATACCGGAGCTAATACAGACTGGCAAAAAGAAATACAACGTGGTACTGCCTTTTCAACAAGCCATAACTTGTCATTTAATGGCGGTTCAGATCATAATACTTACAGTGCCAGTATCAACTATACAAACAAGCAGGGTATTATTAAGACAAGTAATGAGAACAACATTATTGCCCGCATGACATTTGATCAAATGGCATTCAATGATAAAGTAAAAATAGGATTATCTGTTGCTAACGCCAGAACTATATCTGACTATGTACCTCAATTAGGAGAAGTCCTTTTGCAGGCAGCCAGTCATTTACCAACCTCACCGGTAAAAAATACAAATGGATCATACTATGAAAACTTCAATAAATCAGGTTACTTCAATCCGCTTGCAATTATTAACTATAATCAGGATCAAACTAAGAACAACAATTTAGTAGCCTCATTTACAACGAATGTTAAGCTCCCATTTGGCTTTACTTATGACATAAATCTTTCTTATCAGAATTATAGTTCACTTCACGGGGAGTATTACGACTCATATATGTATAACTATAACGGCTCGGTATTTTATAACAATCCGAATCCTCCGGATACCAAATCTATTGTGACCTTTGGTCAGGGTGGAACTGCATTGCGAAATTCATACCAAACTACGAATCAGTCCCTTGAAAACTGGTTAACATGGAATAAAACATTTGGTGCACATTCAGTAAACGCAGTTTTAGGTTATTCTTATGAGGATGATATATATGGTGATGGATTTCAGGCAACCAATATTAATTTTCCAGTAAATACTGTCGGATTTAATAATCTTGCATTGGGGAATTACTCAGCTATTTCTGGTGCTAAAGTTGATTTTGGCTCGGATCAGTCGTATTCAAAACAACGGTTAATTTCTTATTTTGGTCGTCTGAATTACAATTTTAATGATAAATATTACCTGCAGGCTTCACTTCGCAGGGATGGAAGCTCAGTATTTGGAATAAACAATCGTTGGGGCTATTTCCCTTCGGTAGGTTTATCATGGCGTGCCGGGCAGGAAAAATTTATTCAGGATTTAGGCATATTTGACGATTTAAAAGTACGGGCCAGCTATGGGGTAACCGGTAACTCAACAGGATTTAATGCCTATACAGCTCAATTTCTGTCAAGTTCAATGGGTAACTTCTATTCCAATGGAAGTTCTATCATGTCCTATGGCCCTAATAAAGCTGCTAATCCAGATTTGAAATGGGAAAAAACTGCTACTTCAAATATAGGTTTAGACGCTTCAGTTCTGAAAGGAAGACTTAGTTTTACTGTCGACTTGTACAATAAAAATACGACAGATATGATTTATTGGTATGATGCAGATATTTTACTTGTACCGGCAGGTGGACTTTATGCTAATGGAGGTAGCATGAATAATAAAGGGATTGAGTTGAGTGTTACTGCTGTGCCTGTAAAAATAAAAAATTTTTCATGGAAAACAAGTATAAACCTCGCCAGCAATAAAAATACAATAACCAGTCTCTCTAATCCATATTTTGTGGGAGGTGATTCTATAAGATATACTCAACCGGATGGATCCGGACAGACAGGAAGTACACTTCAGATAAGACAAACAGGTCATCCACTTGGTCAGTTTTTTACACTCATCTATGAAGGGAAAAATTCCGATGGCATTTCGCAGTATTTAGGTAAAGACGGTAAATTGACCATAAATCCGACTTCAGATGACTATCGTTATGCAGGAAGTCCACAACCCAAATTGACTTATGGCTGGTCAAATAGTTTTACGTATAAAAACTTTGATTTGAGTGTATTCTTCCGGGGAGTGTATGGTAATAAAATTTTTAATGTTACCCGTGCCGATTTATTCAGACCTTCATCCGTTGCATTTACAAATATTTTGGTTGCAGCCGGAAATGAGTCGGTAAAAGACAATAATGTATACAAATACTCTTCACGTTTTATTGAAGATGGCAGTTACTTACGTCTTGAGAATATGTCAATTGGTTATACATTTAAAAGGCCGGTTAAATATATTGAAAGCCTTCATTTATATGGAACAGTGAATAATCTTTTCGTAATCACCAAATATACAGGAGTTGATCCGGAAATTAACCAGGGAGGTATGGCACCTGGTGTTGATTCAAATAATTTCTACCCTAAAACCCGAACCATATTATTTGGTCTAAACATTATGCTTTAAGTCACAAAAAAACAATAAGATCATGAAAAAAAAATATATCTATTTCATAATCCCGGTTCTGTTTTCAGTTTTTGTTCAATCATGTAATGATTTAACAGTCCCGGTTACTACTCAGATTACGTCTGATGTATATCCAAAAGATTCTGCACAGTTTGTCGCTTCAACAGGAGTAGTATATGCTGCTCTAAGGGGAAATTATGCAGGTGATTACTACTTTATGACAACCCTGACCACTGATGAGGCAATTTTGCCGGCACGTGGTGGAAACTGGTATGATAATGCCGGTTATTTAAAGATGCATTATCATACATGGAATCCTGATCATGGAGGAACTTCAACTATCTGGGATTGGCTTTCTAGGATAATCGGATATGATAATCAAACTATGTACATTCTGAATAATAATATGCCGGCCGGTAATTTTAAAACCCGTACAATCTCTGAGTTGCGTATGGTAAGGGCATTGGCTTATTACTGGATGATGGATATGTACGGAAATGTACCTATTGTCACTACTTATGGCGATTTTCAACCTAAAGCAAAATCTGATCGGAAAGATGTGTTTAACTTCATAGAAAGCGAAATAATAGCATGTTTACCTAATTTAAGTACGACTGTTGATCAAACAACTTATGGACGTCCTACAAAATATATGGCATATGCATTACTTGCCAAATTGTATCTGAATGCTGAATACTACACCGGAACTGCACGTTACAACGATTGTGTTACTGCTTGTGATAATGTCATCAATTCATCAAAATTTGCACTGGAACCTGCCAGCACTTATCTGCAAATGTTTTATCCTAACAATGGACCGCAAATGAAAGAATTCATATTCGCTCTTCCATACGATCCTTCATTTGCATCGTTAAGCGGAACGAATGGTAATATGTATCATGCCCGGTATGATGTACCCCGTTCGGAAAAAGCTAAATTCGGGATACCTTTCACTCCAAGTTCTGCTGAAAATACGTTGCCGGAATTTTACGCCTATTTTTATGATAAAAATGATGTAAGGGATGGTCAGTGGTTGACTGGTTTGCAGTTTATGAACGACGGTGTCACACCTATAATGGTTACTACTACCAAGAAAGGATATGACCAGTTCTATACAGGTAGTGATGGCGGTGCAACCTATACTTATCAGGTGAATCTGACTCCAAAAGTTGTTCTAAGACAGGATTCTTCCTTATTTGATTGTGGAAATGATGAAATTTCATGGAACATGGGATATCGTAATATCAAATTTTATCCGGATGCTTCTTCAACTTCACGTAACCAAAATAATGATGAACCGGTATTTCGTTATTCGGATATTATTTTGATGAAAGCTGAAGCCATTTTACGTGGTGGAACGGCTACGCAAGGCCAGACCGCATTATCTTTAGTTAATACACTTCGTTCGAACAGAACTACTTCTGCTGCCTGGTCTACAGTTACATTAGATAGTATTTACAATGAAAGAAGTCGTGAATTCACAATGGAAAACTGGCATCGAAATGATATGATTCGTTTTGGCAAGTACGAAGGTAAATGGGGATTTAAGGTAAATGCCGATACTTATCGCCGCATTTTCCCTATACCAACAGAAGCAATGGCTAAAAATCCTAAACTAACTCAGAACCCCGGTTATTAATTTATTTAGAAAAGCCCTGGAAGATATTTTTGCTTACGGGGCTTTTCTTTCTGTTCCTGTTTTTGTTGTTTATCCTGTTTTAAATATTTCCTTTAAGCTGCAACAAGAGAGATTAAATTAGAGTGAAGATTGTCATCCGTACAATGCTTTTACCTTCCGAAAATCCATTTTTATGAATACGCCTCAATCAACCAACTTGCCTCGCCTTATGTCATTAGATGCCCTTCGCGGCTTCGATATGATGTGGATTATTAGTGGAGAAATTATAATCCATGCATTAGCAAAAGCTTCCAATGTGCCTTTCTGTTGCTGGATGTCCGATCAACTGCATCATTCAGTCTGGAATGGTTTTACCTTTTATGATATGATATTTCCGTTATTTATTTTTATTGCCGGAATATCTATGCCTTATTCTATGGGTAAACAATTAGAGAATTCATCTGAAAGTGACCTCCCAAAAAAAAGGAAAAACATATACCGTTCGCTTATTAAACGAACTCTCATCCTTCTTGTTTGCGGCATGGTGGTAAATGGGTTACTGAAATGGAACGGCTATGAAAACACGCGTTTTGCAAGCGTGCTTGGACGCATTGCATTGTCGTGCTTCTTTGCTGCCATTATTTTTCTTAATTCTAACTTACGCAGGCAGTTGTTCTGGTTTACTGGCCTATTGTTGGGTTATTGGGCAATCATGATGCTTATTCCCGTACCCGGTCATGGTTCAGGGATATTAACACCTGAAGGAAATCTTGAAGGTTATATTGACCGGATATTATTACCCGGAAAACTGCATCGCATAGTTTACGATCCCGAAGGAATATTATCCACTATACCGGCAATTTGTACTGCTTTGCTGGGTGTTTTTACCGGGCAATTTTTGCGAATGAATTCTGTAAAATGGACAATGTTTCGCAAAAGTTTCGCTATTTTAGCCGCTGGAATTTTTTTATTGGGATTAGGTGCCTTTTGGAACTTCATTTTTCCGATTAATAAAAATATGTGGACAAGTTCTTTTGTGTTATATGCCGGAGGATGGAGTTTAATTCTTTTATTTGTATTCTATTTTGTTATTGATGTAGTGGGTTTAAAAAAATGGAGTATGCCTTTTGTGTGGATAGGGATGAATTCAATTCTAATTTATATGGCTGCACATGGTGTAGTAAATTTTGAATCAACTGCATCTTTCTTATTTAACGGGATCATCATACATGCACCTATACTTTGGCAACCAGTTTGGCTGGGAGTAGGAATATTGTTCGTACAATTAGCTTTGGTTTATTTTTTATATAAAAAGAAATGGTTTTTAAAGGTTTAAAGAGTAAGTGTTGTTCAAAACCAACAGGTTTACTTTAATCTGTTGGGTTTATTTTATATGTTAATTTATAATTGAACTATAGAGTCGTGATTTATAGCTGTTACCTGATAAATATCATAAGATTGTTTTTTAGTATCTTATTGCCACCGTATTGCTTAATTTCCTTAAAACAGTCATGTTTAAATACATAACCGGAATAATTAATTATAATTACACATCTGAATATGACCATGAAAAGACTTGCAATTGTGTTGTGTTTAATCGTTGCATGCAATGAGGTTGGTGCACGGTTAAATATTAAAGCATCTGAAAGTTTATTAGAAAGGGTTATACCCGGTAAAGCCAATTTGTTTGTAATTGAGCCGATAAACGCTGATAACGGGAAGGATACATTTCAAGTTTCAAGTCGCAATGGGAAAATTGTGCTGTCGGGTAACAACGGAGTAAGTATTGCTTCTGCATTATACTACTATTTGAATGAATATTGTCATTGCCAGATTACATGGAATGGAGTCAACCTGAATTTACCTGCAAAATTACCTCACTTACCTTCAAAAATAAAAAAATCATCACCGTATGAATACCGTTACTATCTGAATTACTGTACTTATAATTACAGTATGAGTTGGTGGGATTGGCAACGTTGGGAAAAAGAAATTGACTGGATGGCATTGCATGGCATCAATATGCCGCTTGCTCTTACAGGTGAAGAATATGTGTGGAATGAGGTATACAAAGAAATGGGATTTACCGGCGAAGAACTCAGTACCTTTTTTTGTGGTCCTTCTTATTTCTCCTGGTTCTGGATGGGAAATCTGGATGGTTGGGGTGGACCCTTGCCCATAAGCTGGATGGTAAGTCATAAAGAGCTACAACAAAAAATTCTGAAAAGGGAACGCGAGCTTGGCATGAAACCGGTACTGTCTGCCTTTACAGGCCATGTTCCGGCTGCATTCAAGCAAAAGTATCCGAATGCAAAACTCAAGCAAACCAATTGGAACAATGGTTTTAAAGATACCTATATTCTTGATTCTGAAGATCCTCTGTTTGCCAGAATCGGAAAGAAATATCTTGAGAAGCAAACTGAAATTTTCGGTACGGATCACCTTTATTCAGCCGATACATTCAATGAAAATGAGCCACCATCAAACGATCCGGCTTTTCTAACCAAACTTAGTGCCCGTGTATATGAAGGTATGAAACAAGTCGATCCCGAAGCAGTGTGGGTTATGCAGGGCTGGCTTTTCTACAGCGACCGTAAATTCTGGAATGCTCCACAAATAAAAGCTTTGCTTGATGCAGTGCCTAACGACAAGATGATACTTCTTGATCTGGCAACCGAAATTGAACCTGTGTGGAAACGCACCGATGCTTTCTATGGAAAACCCTGGATTTGGAATATGATCCATAATTTTGGTGGCAATATCAGCATGTTCGGGCGAATGGAAGCCGTTGCGTCACAACCGGCTGCCGCATTCAACGATGCCCGGTCGGGCAAGTTAAAAGGCATTGGGTTGACGATGGAAGCCATTGAACAAACGCCTGTACTGTATGAACTGATGACTGCAAATACATGGCGTACAAGTCCGGTTAATTTATCTCAATGGTTAAGTCAATACATTCGGAACCGTTATGGTAGAGGAACAACTGAATCGAGTGCCAATATGCTAAAGGCCTGGCAGACGTTGAATAGTACTGTTTATAACGGAAAAGTAATACGCGATGGTGCAGAGTCTATACTGACAGGTCGTCCTACCATGGATTCTGCAACCCGCTGGACAAAAACAACGCTTAATTATAAGCATCGGGAATTACTTCCGGCATGGGATTTATTCGTAAAGTACTCTGCAGTTTATGCTAAAAGTGATGGTTTTCGGTACGATTTGGTTGATATTACACGTCAGGTACTGGCAAATTATGCCCGTCCGTTGCAAATAAAATGGGTGAAAGCTTATAAAGATAAGGACTTGGTGGCATTTAAGAAATATATCCAACAATATCTTGATTTATTGGATGATATAGACAAGTTACTTGCTACGCGAAAAGATTTTCTATTAGGAAAATGGATTACCGATGCCCGACGATGCGGAACCACTGATGCCGAAAGAGCACTCTACGAACGTAATGCCCGTGATTTGATTACCCTTTGGGGCGATACCGACAGTCCGTTGCACGAATATTCCTGCCGTCAATGGAGTGGCTTGATGACTGATTTCTATAAAGCCCGTTGGCAGAAATTCTTTGCAGCAACGGCATTGGCACTTAAAACCGGTAAAGCGGTGGATGTGGAAACATTTGATAAGGAAATATCTCAATGGGAATGGCAGTGGGTGAATACACAGAAAAATTTCCCGACTGAACCAACCGGAAACAGTGTTCAGATTGCCAGATTACTTTACAAAAGGTATAGGTCTAAAATATAGATTAAAGCAACCATGGCATGAAACGAGCAGTATTAGGAGTATTCAACAAGATTGAGATAATCTGATCTGCGAGTTCCATACGACCTTTAAAATAATTATTTTCATATGAAAATTAAGAGTATTTATATAATGCTTCTTTGTTGGTGCAGCGTTATTGTCCAAATAACGGCTAAACCGATAATAAGAATGGGTAGCACTAATGTGAGCTCTTTCGACGAAAACTGGCTATTTAACCGGTATGGTTTACAAGCGGATGGAACTTCAAAGCCGGAACCTGCCAATCTTCAAAATGAAAATGTAATCGATACCGACTGGCAAATGCTTGATTTACCACATGACTGGGCTATTAACGGTCCGTTTCGTATTGATCTCGCCGGAGAAACAGGAAAATTGCCATACAAAGCAATTGGATGGTATCGCAAGCATTTTACAATACAAAAAGCTGATAAAGGGAAACAAATTTATCTGGATTTTGATGGAGCCATGGCCTATGCTAAAGTCTGGCTCAACGGACATTACCTTGGAACATGGCCGTATGGTTACTCCTCGTTTCGAATGGATTTGACACCCTACCTGAATTTCGTTGGAGAAAATACCGTTGCAGTTTGTCTTAACACTGAGAAATGGGATTCACGTTGGTATTCCGGCGCAGGTATTTACCGACATGTATGGATGGTGAAAACCGCTCCCGTGCATGTTGCACATTGGGGAACGTATATTTCCACTCCAACTGTCAGCGATTCATCAGCAAGCGTAAAGTTGAAGTTAACCGTTGATAATAATAGTAACAAACCCGTTGATGCTATTGTCAGGACAGATATTTTTGAAATAAATAAAGACGATATTATCGGAAACAAAGTGGCTTCATTTGTACCGTCGAAAGTCAGGATTGAACAAAACGGAACAGTTGAAACAACTCAGAGCACCACAATTACCAATCCAAAACGGTGGGATGTTATTTCTCCAAACCGTTATATAGCTCAAACTACGATTCGAATAAATGGCAGAATTATTGATACTTACAATACGTCATTCGGAGTGCGAACAATTGAATTTACAGCGCGAAGAGGGTTTTATTTGAATGGACGAAGAGTTGCTGTTCAGGGAACCTGCAACCACCACGATTTAGGTGCTTTGGGAGCTGTCATAAATACAAGTGCATTACGACGCCAGTTGATCATACTGAAAGAAATGGGTTGCAATGCTTTGCGTACATCGCACAATCCTCCGGCTCCCGAATTACTGGAGTTGGCTGATAAAATGGGATTCTTAGTTATGGACGAGGCCTTTGACTGTTGGAAAACAGGCAAAAAACCGTTGGATTATAACAAGTTATATGATGAATGGCATGAAAAAGACCTAATAGCCATGATCCATCGCGACAGAAATAATCCTTGCGTATTCATGTGGTCTATTGGCAATGAAGTGCGTGATCAACGTGTGCCTGGCATAACAAAGGAGTTGGCTGATATTGTCAGAACAGAAGATCCTACAAGACAGGTAACAAATGGTTATAATCACCCTGATGAGGCTCGTGAAAAGAGTGCTCCGGTGTCAATGGACGTTATAGGAATAAACTATTTCTTCGGGCAACAGGCCAAATGGGATAATGACCCACGTTATGCCCACATTCCAGTTATAGGCACTGAAACGTCTTCGTGCATCACTTCACGTGGGGAATATTTTATGGATGAAAACGGAAAAGAGGAGGAATACAAAGATTATCAAATTTCATCTTACGACCTTGCCCATCCTGAATGGGGTTGTAATCCCGATACACAATTTAGAACCAATGCTGTCCTGCCACATCTGTTGGGCGAATTTGTATGGACAGGTTTTGATTATCTGGGCGAACCAACACCCTATAATTCTGACGAAACCAATTTGTTGAATTTAAGCTCCGATCCACAAAAACAAAAGGAATTAGAGACACAACTCGAAGAACTTCGTAAATCTCAGCCTCCTTCGCGTAGCAGTTATTTTGGAATTATTGATTTGGCAGGATTTCCTAAGGACAGGTATTATTTGTATCAATCGCAATGGCGACCGGAACTACCCATGGCACATATTTTACCACACTGGAACTGGCCGGAAAGAGTTGGCAAAATAACACCTGTACATGTCTATACGTCAGGAGATGAAGCCGAATTATTTATCAACAACAAAACTATGGGGCGCCGGAAAATGATTGCCGGGCAGGAATTCCGTCTGGTTTGGGACAGTGTCAGATACGAACCGGGAACTGTAAAGGTAATTGCATATAAAAATGGAAAACAATGGGCTACCGACGAAGTAAAGACAACCGGCGAACCGGTAAAAATTTTGTTGACCGCAGATAGAAAAGCTATCAAAAATGATGGCTCTGATTTGAGTTATATAACCGTGGCGGTAAAAGACAACTACGGATTAACAGTCCCAAGATCGCATCCTGAAATTAAGTTCGAGATTGAGGGTGGAGGAGAGATTGTAGCAACCGACAACGGTGATGCAACAAGCTTTGTGTCTTTTCAAAGTCATACTCGGAAAGCATTCAATGGATTGGCATTAGTAGTTGTTAAAGCAAAAAAAGGTGCAAGCGGGAATATTATTGTAAAAGCAAAATCTGAAGGTCTAAATCAGGGAAGTGTAATTCTGACAATAAAATAATGACTATACAAAATTGATCCAATATTCAAAATGATTAATCTTATTCAAGATGAAAATAAATAAATATATCATTGAATGCAAAGCAGAAGCTATATTGATATTTATGAAAAACCTCTTACCGGTTGGAATTTTAATTTTGTTGACAACCTCAGTCAAAGCACAGACGAATATTATTAATATCGCTGATTTAGGGGCGAAGTCAAGTAATCAAACTGAAAACACTCCTATTATTCAAAAAGCCATTAACGATGTATCAATTGCCGGTGGTGGACAAGTAGTAATTCCTGCAGGAAGGTTTATTACAGGGGTGTTACATATAAAATCAAATGTAGAAATCCATTTAAACAAATATGCTGTTCTGGTTGGTAGTTCAAAACGGCTTGATTATGGGCTACCAAACGCATCGGCTTTACTGATGGCCAGTAATGAACACAATATTTCAATTACAGGAGATGGTACAATTGATGGACAAGGAGAAGCGTTGTTGAAAGATATTTATGTTCTGTTGAATGCCGGGATACTCGAAGACAAAGAGTGGAAAACAGAAAATCCGTGGCATCAGGTGCGTCCCGAAGAGCGAAACCGTCCTAAAATTATTGAATTTGATCATTGCGATAATGTTAAATTGAAAGGTATTAGGTTGATAAATGCTCTGTGTTGGGTTCAACGTTACAATAAATGTAGTAACTTATTGTTTGACAGCATTCAAGTGGAAAGTAATGTCTACTGGAATAATGATGGAATTGATCTTGTTGATTGTAAAGATGCTAAAATAACCAATAGCTTTTTTAATGCCGATGATGATGGAATTTGTCTGAAATCGGAAGATAGAAATAGCCGGTGTGAGAACATTTATATTACCGACTGCACTGTCCGTTCCAGTGCAAATGCTGTAAAACTGGGTACTGCATCGTGGGGAGGATTCAAAAATATTACGATCAGGAATATTACAGTTTTTGATACATTTCGTTCTGCAATTGCCATCGAATGTGTGGATGGAGGTGTACTCGAAAATGTGAATGTAAGTAATGTCAAGGCTGTTAATACCGGAAATGCAATTTGTATCCGGCTGGGTCATCGCAACAAAGATGTAATAGTAAGCAGTCTTCGGAATGTTTATATTGGCAATATTGATGTTGAAGTTCCTAAAATAAAACCCGATTTAGGATACTCCATGGAAGGTCCTTTGCCGAAGTACCCCCATAATGTTTTCCCAACTACTATCACGGGTATTCCGGGTCATTCTGTTCAAAATGTATCTATCGAAAATGTCACGATAACTTACCAGGGGGGTGCCGATCGAAATGTTGCTTATTTTGGCTTGGATTCTTTGCAACATGTTCCTGAATGTATTGATGGTTATCCTGAATTTTCCATGTTTGGAGAGTTACCTGCCTGGGGCTTTTATGTCAGGCATGTTGATGATTTGAAAATGAAGAATATCCATATCAGTTACAAAGACGAAGATTTTCGACCAGCCATGCTCTTTGACGACGTGAAAGGGTTGAATCTATCTAATGTAGCTATTCCTACAGCTAAGGAAATGCCTGTTCTTGTATTGAGAAACGTGAAAAATCAATTGTTGGAACAGGTAATATTACCGGTAGAAAATAAAAAAGGAATTTTTATTTTAAATAAATGAATAAAAAAACGACGTTGACATGTATGTTTATTGCTACAATGGTTTTCGGATTTGCCCAACGACCGGTTGACTTGGTGTATCCGCTACTCGATGCAGCTCATGGGCGTTGGTTCTATTTTTCATCAGCTTGCCGTCCGTTTGGCATGGTGAGCCTTTTCCCTGACAATGTGATTGCCGAGGACTGGGATGGTGGATATCGCTATGGTGAAGATACCATTCGTGATTTCAGTCATATTCATGAATGGCAACTTTCGGGAGTTGCGGTCATGCCTGTAACATTTTTTGCTTCGGAAATTCCGTCATTAATGGTCAATTATACTTCGAAATTTTCTCATAGCAACGAAACTGTTTATCCGGGTTATCATGCTGTTTTTCTTGAACGTTACAATATTCAGGTAGAGCTAACTGCAACAAGCAGGGTCGGATTACATCGTTATTCTTTTCCAAAAAATAAAAATCACGGGGTTATCTTTGAACTGGGCGGACATCTTGGACCTTGCGATATTCCTCAAGGCGGATTTAA
>Ga0302292_1001040_pt1 | contig 18373 bp, 11 predicted proteins | sample III_Fen_N2_1_FD_194553 | JGI IMG/M metagenome (GOLD analysis project Ga0302292, IMG submission 194553) | Peat permafrost microbial communities from Stordalen Mire near Abisko, Sweden - III_Fen_N2_1 | ecosystem: Environmental > Terrestrial > Soil > Wetlands > Permafrost | place: Sweden: Abisko...
GTTTCCCATTGCAAATTACCTGCTTCATCCGTAAACAATACATACGCATCAAAATTGGTCGATGGACCGCTGGAAGAAGTTCCCGCCAAGAAATAGCCAAATCCGGGAAGTGGCATTACGCGTTTCCCTTCTTCAAATTCAATGCCTCCGTAAGCTCTTGACCATTGGAACGCTCCCATGCTATCTAAACGCATTAAAAAGACCTGCGACGGCGCATCACCGAAACTGGATGAAGAACCGGTTACCAGAAACCCTGAATCGGGTAGCTGAGCAATCCCTTCTCCTTTGTCGTAACCGTTACCGGAATACACTTTGTAAAAAGAGATTTGACCGAAGGAAACGACGGAAAGAAACAATCCGACAACCAACAATGCTCCGTGTTTTACGAATTGATTTTCCATATAAGTCTTGTTACAAGTGATTCACCATATCCTTTTTTGGAAACGCCACCGAACACATCTTCTGTTCCGAGCATCCAGTTAACTTGTTTCAAATTCAAGGTAAGAAAGAGACCACCTCTAAAATTACCGAAACCACCATACGTAACAGAACCTGCTACATGCAACAATTCCGTGGGTTTCCAATAAGCTCCGGCAAACAATTGCGGAATGGAGCTGAATGTTGGATACAAGCGAATTCCAAAGAATGATTGTACTTTTTTAGCCGAAGTTACATCAACCAATTTGGCTACCTGTAAGTATCCGGGCAAAGGCACAAATCGTTTCACATCGCGTTTTTCAATTCCCAAGGAATCAAAGATTGAGAAATCGTCGCCAAACGGATTGGAATCACTCGTGAGGGTTTCAAAATCAAATCCACTGTACGAATAATTAGAATCCACGGCTATTTTTTGCATGCCATTATAGATATAGGCCGCTCCCATATTTTGCGCCATTACCTGAAAAGTGGTTGTTGATTTTCCCCAAGGGACCAAAATTCGGTAATCGACATCCAATGAAAGTCCTAATCCTTTATTGAAATTAGCACCTGTGGTAGCAAGCATATTTCCTTGAATGTCTAGGTTGATCTGCGAACCGTCTTCATTTTGTGTGAGCTCTCCTTTTCGGATAGTCCCATCAACATAATTCTGAACATTCACCACATTCAGGGTAACGGATGATTTGTTTTTCTTGTTCACAATTCCGAAACCGATTTTTTGAAATTGGGCGAAATCCAGACGTGTATTACTGAAATCGGCTGTTGTATTCAAATACGATTCATTTCCGTAGAACAACAATCCGAAAGCATCTTGTCCGTAAATCAAATTCCCGAGTGCAAAATATCCTCCTTTGATCATCCAAGCAACCGAATCGCGTTTCATGAAACCACCGCTTCCGTTGATGTAACGAATTTCTGCATTTGCATTAATCCCGAATCGGTTTACAGCGCTGTGTTTTTCAAACGACCGGCCTTTCATTCCTTCATCAATAAAACCACCGAATAAGAGTGTATTTGAAAACTCTCGTTTGATGGCCGACCCTTGTAGATCAAAAATACCATCCATTTCAATGATTGGTTGACTGATGGCTGAATCACTGTATCCGGGATAGATCATCTGAGCTGATCCTACTGCACTGTTGAAACAAGTTATTAGTACTAGTAGTTTACCTATCTTCATCATATTCTTGCTTCAACTTTAAGTTTTGCCCCCACTTTGAAACCGAAAAAGGCATCTGCCGGAATGGCCATTTGTTCACTGATGTTTGTATTCGGATTGGGCGTATTCATCGTTACTTTCAACGATAATTGTTTCACCAAATCCAGTTGTTCCAACACACTTTCAGCTATTGGAAATTCAACAAACGATTGTTTTTGCAAAATGCCGTTTACAACAGAACCGAAGACACTTGAACTAAACGTTGAAGATCCGTTAATGGTAGCAATCGTATTTCCTGAAGCATCGAGCAAATAAAGAGTTACCACTCCCGATAACGGAAAGGCATTTGTTGCTTTTACCCACATGGTCCCAGAAGTAACATGCGTTTTGGTGAAATCTTGTTTGAAGGAAAAATCGAAGGTGTCTTTTAGTACCACATCTGTGAGTCCGACAGCCAACGGCATATTTGCTTTTAGATTCACTTTCAGTGAACTCTGCGGAAAAATCTCGTCCCAACCACCGGAAACATTGCCCCAAGGATTGAGTTGCAATTCGAAACCAATGTCGTTTTTGGCTCCGTGATTCTCGAGGTATTGCTCTACATTGCTATTCGATCCGTCAAACAACAAACTTGTTGAGGAAGGTTGTAAGGAGTTTTCCGTTCCAGTAGCGCTATTAATGGTGATCCATGAATCCAACGTAGGGTGTGTCATGTTTACCGTACTTTGTTGCGCATTGACATTCTTCAATTCAGTCAACTTGGCCTTCGCACTCATTTTTAGTCCGTTCACCAATTCGAGTTCTATGCTCGATGAAGGCAAATCAATGATTCCGCTTGAAATCTTGCTCAACGCATCAATGTTCTCAGAGATGGTATCCGTAATCAATTGAGAACCGAAGTAACCACGAGCATAATCAATCACCAAATCATTTATGGTGGCAGTAAATCTCAAAGTGTCAAGAGTTGTAACACTTACTTGTGGACCATTTGCATCTGTTTTCACAGACATTTTAGATTGAATTTTGTTAAAAGACCCTTGCGTTTGTCCACGTAAATCCAATTCATATCCAGCTAAATCTACAAATCCGCTTACTTCACTTAAATTAGAACTTGAACCTGGAGGAACTTCAAATTCTTGAGTTAATGTTACGCCATTTTTAGTAGCACCGGGTAATTGAATTTTGAAAAAACAAGTGGTACCAATCGGACTTTTTGCAGTGATTTGAACCCCTCCGGATTTCACCCGAATTTTCTTCAACTCAATATCTCCCATATCAATAACATGCTCCTCTACGTTACCGGGCACAAATGATGCTCCAGGCGGTACATTAGTATTAAAAGTAAAGCCGTAATCATCTTTAATTGTTGTATCCGGAATATCAACGATATCCGACAATTTCAATTCATAAATTGTACGATCTATGGCCAACTCATAATATCCTCCATTGACGCTAACAATCGAATCTTCAACCAATTTATCGAGGTTTAACGTATCGTCGAGCAACGGAACTTGCCAGTCTGATTCCCAGACGGCTTGCTCCCGCTTACAAGCTACTGTAAGCAAGGCCAGTAGCGGCAAAATTAGAAAGAGTTGTTTCATAGTATTGATTAGACGTTAAATCGTTCAATAGGTTGGAATTATGTACGCTCAATTATTGTAGCATACCCTTGTCCTACCCCGATACACATGGTTACAAGTGCATATTTTCCGTTGGTTCGTTGCAATTCATTTGCGGCTGCCAGCAAGATTCGTGCGCCCGACATTCCAAGCGGATGACCTAAAGCAATTGCGCCACCGTTGGGATTGATCCGCGGATCGTTATCAGCTATACCTAAGTTTCTCGTACACGCTAATACTTGAGCGGCAAATGCTTCGTTCAATTCAATGACGTCCATATCTTTCATCGAAAGACCGGCACGTTGCAAAGCTTTATTAGATGCTTCTACCGGACCGATTCCCATAATGCGTGGTTCTACTCCGGCTACTGCCGCACTCACTATTCGAGCAATCGGTTGTAAGTTATGTTGTTTTAATCCGTTATCTGATGCTAATAACAAGGCCGCTGCTCCGTCATTTAAACCGGATGCATTTCCGGCAGTTACCGAACCGTCTTTTTTGAAAGCCGTTCTTAATCCTGCCAATGCTTCGATCGTAGTTTGCGGACGCATAAATTCGTCTTTCTCAAACACCAACGGATCTTGTTTCTTGCGTGGAATCATAACCGGAACTATTTCATTTCCTAATATACCAGCTTCCTGCGCTTTAGTTGCCTTCATTTGCGACCATAATGCAAACGCATCTTGATCAGCGCGATTGATTCCATACATTTCAGCCAAATTTTCGGCTGTATTTCCCATAGCGTCGGTTCCGTAAAGTTCCTCCATTTTAGGGTTGATGAATCGCCAACCGAAAGACGAATCGAATAATTCTTGATCGCGACCAAAAGGTGTAGCCGATTTTGAAAGTACCCACGGCCCGCGCGTCATGTTTTCAACTCCACCGGCAATGTACAAATCTCCTGCACCGTCTTTGATCGCACGAGCAGCATTTACAGCTGCCGACATTCCGGAAGCACACAAGCGATTTACGGTTTCACCGGCTACGGAAACAGGAAGTCCGGCCAATAAACCAGCCATGCGCGCTACGTTTCGATTGTCTTCACCAGCTTGATTGGCACACCCTAAAATAACATCTTCAATAGCGTTCAAATCAAGTGAAGGAACTTTCTTCAACAATCCTTCAATGGCAATAGCTGCCAAATCATCCGTTCTTACAGGAGCCAATGTTCCACCAAAATTTCCGATAGCTGTGCGTACACCGGTTACCAAATATGCTTCTTTATTCATTTTTCAACAGTCGTTTAATTGCTTTTCGATATCTTGATTTAGTTGTTAACTGCAACATTACAAGCCAAAACACTAGCGGATAAAAATAGCTATTTCGGTTGATTTATGATTGCTTTTCCACATCGAAACACGCTTGTTAATAAATTTCCGAACCTGCTGGTACGAATATTGCTAAATTCAAACCGCTAAACCAAAAAACAATATGAAACGAACAACTATTGGGCTGATTTTGGGTTTGATTTTTATTTCCTATAACGGGAATGCACAAATTGAGCAATTAACGCCACAAGAAACACGGTACAGAGATTCAATCACGAAGTTGAATCAGCAAAATGCAACCGTTGCAGCCAGTCAAGAGGCCTACAACAAAGGCATTGAATTATTCAATAAAAAGAACTTTATAGGTGCAATTGCAGAGTTTAAAAAATCGGTGGCGGCAGACCCGAATTTTACAGCAGCACATTATAATAAAGGAGTCGCTGAAAATGAAGCTGAGCAGTTTAAAGATGCAGTTGCTACATTTACGTTACTGATTAAAAAAGACGCGAATTATTCCAAAGCCTATTTTCAGCGCGGAAGAGCTTACCAAGGATTGACCGATTACTTAAGTTCGGAAAAGGATTACGAAAAATCCATTCAATTGGATGCCAAAAACCCGAAAGCTTATTACAACTACGGTACATTGAAATTCTTGCAACAAGATTACAACACGGCAATCAAGTATTTCTCTAAAACAATTGAGTTGGATCCGAACAATGCTTATGCATACAATGATCGCGGAAGTTGTTACCGTATGCAGGATAACTATCCGAAAGCATTAGCCGATTACGAAGAAGCACAACGTAAAAATCCGAATTTGGCATTTGTGCTCAACAACATCGGTACCACGAAGAAAAAAACCAAAGATTATGTTGGAGCCTTGGCTGCATTTAACCGTGCAATCTCGATTGATGCCAATTATTACATGGCTTACAATAATCGTGGTGCTACGTTAATGGATAAGGGAAGTACCGACGAGGCGTTGAAAGATTTCGAAAAAGCGTTGCAATTAAACCCTAAATACGCTCCGGCTGCTTCTAACCTTTCGGCTGCTTATTTCAAGAAAAAAAACTACAAAAAAGCAGAAGAATGGGCCGATAAAGCGCTTCAAATGGAACCAAACTACGCAGCAGCGTATGTAAACCGCGGATTGGCCAAAGAAATGCAACGCAACATTGAAGGCGCTTGCGAAGACTGGCACAAAGCCAACGAACTCGGTTCGGTTGAAGGAAAAACATATTATTCAGGAAATTGCAGCAACTAAACGCTTAAAGAGACATGAAACAATTATTATTTGCAGTTGTCTTGGCCTTTAGTGCCCAAGCTCTTGCTCAAAATGTAGAATTTAAAGCCGCTAACTTTAAAAACGATAAAGAAGGTTTTAAGAAAATAGAATTGATTATTGAAAAAGGAGATGGTTTTTTCAAATTGGCCAATGAAGCGTTGTTTGAAGTACAACCCTTCGGACTCAATTACAAAAAAGCCTTGCAACAATATGAGCAAGCACAACAATACAATCCCAACAGTGCTTTGATGAATTTCAAAATCGGTGTTTGTCATGCCAATTCATCGGATGCTTCGAAATGTATTCCCTTTTTCAAAACAGCTCAAAAGTTAGATCCTGCTTGCGATCCGTTTTTGAATTATTACCTTGGTTATGCTTACCAATTGGAAGGTAAATATGACGATGCAACAAAAGCATTTCAAGCGTTTGAAGCCGAATACAAAAAGGCGGATAACTTTTCGAAATTTGTGATGCAACACAAGAAAGAATGTCAAATTGCTCGAACGTTAGAAGCCAAACCGGTGCGTGCATGGGTCGACAATATCGAATCGTTGAACTCTCCTCAAGACGAAATTGCACCTTCTATTTCTGCCGATGGTGCAGACATGATTATTTCTTCCAATCGAAAAAATGCACACAGTCCGGATGAAGTGGGCGGTTACGATTACGACATTTATTCAACGTCTTTGTCTGATGGCGATTGGAGTGCTCCAAAACAATTGGCAGGACCAATCAACGGATCTACAGATGATGTAAGTAACTGTTTGTCATACAACGGTACAAAGATGTTACTACACCGTGATAATGCCGGTCAAACGGATATTTACGAATCAAAATTGGTTGGTAACACGTGGTCAAATCCAGAGCGTACATCGGGAATGATCAGTTCAGACAGAGCCAATGACAAGTATGCTTCCTACGATCCTGAAGGTTTCAAAATCTACTTCACCCGTGACAACATCAACGGTTTGAACGGAACTGAAATTATGTTTTCGGCTGTTCAAAATAAAATGAAACAAGATTTCATGTTGGCTTCACAAGTGGTGCAGGTGAATTCGAAATTCAACGACGGACCGGTTTATATCCACATCAGTGGCGACATTATGTACATGGCTTCTCAAGGTCATGAAACGATGGGAGGGTATGATATTTTCATTTCCGAAAAGAAACAAGGACAATGGACTACTCCTGTAAACATGGGATCACCAATCAACACACCGTATGATGATTTCTTCTTTGCGGTAGCTGCTAATGGTAAGTTTGCTTATATCTCTTCCAACAGAGCAGGTGGCCAAGGCGGTTTTGATATTTACCGTGTTACATTCTTCGGTGACGAGAAAAAACCGGTGGTTGAAACCGAAGATTATTTGTTAGGTTCAATTGCACAACCGGTAAAAGATCACAACATTGAGAGTACGGTTGACGTGAAAAAGAAATCGTTGACTGTATTTAAAGGTGTTACCATTGATGCAATTTCGCGCAAACCTGTAGAAGCACAGATTGAAATTACCGACAATGCGACCGGTCAAATTATTGAAACATTTACTACCAATAGCGCAACCGGTAAATTCATTATCACCTTGAATTCGGGTAAGAACTACGGTATTGCTGTAAAAGCAACCGGTTATTTGTTCCATTCCGAAAACTTCGATATCCCAATGGGATCGGCAGATAACTTGGTAAACAAAACCATCGAGCTGAAAAACATTGCCATCGGTAGTAAAATTGCGCTGCGCAATATCTTCTTCGATGTTGCGAAAGCGACATTACGCCCAGAATCGAATGCGGAGTTGGAGCGTTTGGTGAAATTGATGAAAGATGTTCCGAATTTGAAAATCGAGATTTCTGGTCACACCGACAATACAGGTTCGGCAACGGTCAACGAAACCTTATCGCAACAACGTGCTGAAGCAGTGGTGCAGTATTTAACAGGTAAAGGTGTTGCTGCAAGCCGCATGAAAGCGAAAGGTTACGGAGCAGCCAGACCTGTTTCTACGAATAACACTGACGACGGTCGTCAACAAAACCGACGAACTGAATTTGAAATTACAGGGAATTAATCGTATTGAAATGCATTGTCAATGATTAACTGAAACGCGGGATTTAAATCCCGCGTTTTTTTCGCCATTTGTTATTTGGAATCACCGTAGGGTCACGTCGCGACGTGACCCTACGGTTTCCAATCCTTCGGGTTATTTTCGATGTAACGCACGATATTCTGGTATGCATTTTCATCACGAATAATATGTTCATAAAATGAACGTTGCCACGAAAACTTCGTTAATCCTGCCAAATGAATGTGTTTCGATGTTGTGGTTTTAAATGCGCCTATCAATTCCGATAATGATTTGATTTTCATTTCAACCGATCGATTTAGAAGCATCATTCGGTTTATTTCTAGAATCAAATGAACGTGGTCGGGCATTATAATCGTCGAATGAATTTTTAAATATGGATATTGATTTTCTAGCCATTTCAATTGAATCTCCACAATCTTACCATATTCATTCAGATATAATATCCCTTTCTCTACCTTACTCAAACACCTAACCCTGTCATTCACACAGGTTGTCACGAAATAAAGGTTGTCTCTAGAATAATCATAATTTGATAAACGAATAGTTTTTCTTCTTAGCAGCATGTTTTTCTGATGTTTCTATTGAAGTTAGAAACTTCCGGAAAAACGCACAAGCTTTTACCTGAATATTAACGCTTATTACTCAGATAGACTCGCATAGAAATCAGCACTTAAGATTCCATTTCAGTGAACACTTTCGGCCTAATAATAAGTTTTTCCGCATTCTCATTGTTTAAAGAATCATTTGGAACAATTGCTTTTGAAACCAGATTTCGATGCGATCATTCATTTGAAAGTATTTTTCAAAAACTAACCCAAATCATTTTTTACAGCGCTGGCTACCTGTACCTTGCAATGAACAAATAACAACCACATGCAACACACACATATGCCGATAACGCTTACCTTTTTGGGTGGCGCAGGAACTGTAACAGGATCCAAATCATTGATCGAAGTAGGCGGAAAACGCATCTTGATAGATTGCGGACTTTTCCAAGGGCTGAAAGAACTACGCTTGAAAAACCGGGAAGACTTTCCAATTGATCCGAAATCCATCGACGCGATTGTGCTGACACATGCGCACCTCGATCATTGTGGATACATTCCGTTGTTGGTGAAAAAAGGATTCAAAGGACCTATTCATTGTACTGAACCTACGGCAGATCTTACAGAGATTATCCTGAAAGACAGTGCTAAAATTCAGGAAGAAGATGCCGAAAGAGCGAACAGACACAATTATTCCAAGCACGAAAAAGCAGAACCGCTTTACACAATAAAGGATGTATTGGCTTCACTTCCGTTGTTTCGAACACACCAGGTACATCAATGGGTTATCCTCAATGAATTCATCAAATTTGAGTTTTTAAACAGTGGTCATATTCTCGGAGGCGCTTTTGTGAACATGCTCGTCAATGATAAAAAAATTGTTTTCTCAGGAGATATCGGTCGTGCGCACCCAATGTTGTTGTTCCCACCAAAAAAAATAGAAGAAGCCGATTACATTATCCTTGAATCGACTTACGGAGACCGTGAACATGTTGTGGAAGACGTGAAACAAGAATTACTCGATATCATACACGAAACCTATGACAACGGCGGTATTTTGCTTGTTCCATCATTTGCCGTAGAACGAACCCAAGAGATTATTTACCTCATGTATCAATTGGCCGAGGAAGGAAAATTACCCAAAATGCCCATTTACCTCGATTCACCAATGGGGATCAATGCCACGAATACCTACAATAAATACCACGAATGGCAAGCTATCTCTTCTTACGAAATCAATCACATGTATGATGATGTTCTGTTGGTGGAAGACATGGAGCAATCTAAAATCATTGTGGCTGATAAACAACCGAAGATTGTATTGGCCGGTAGCGGAATGATTGAAGGTGGGCGTATGTTGCATTACCTCAATAATCACCTTGACAATCCGAACAACACCTTGCTGTTTATAGGCTATCAGGGCGAAGGAACACGCGGACGTGCCATCATGGAAGGCGCACAAGAAATTAAATTCTTTGGCGAATACCGGAAAGTAAGATGTAACATCCGAAGTATTGCTTCACTTTCAGCTCACGGTGATCGTAATGAAATGATTCAATGGCTCACCAATTTTACCGAAAAACCGAAAACCATTTTCCTCAATCACGGTGAAGCGCACCAAAGCGATGCCTTGCGGGTGAAAATAGAACATGAATTGCACTGGAACGTGGTGATTCCGAAAATGGGGGATGTATTTGAACTTTAATTTTTCAGGATTCATCAGAACCGAATAGGCATAATTAAAAAACGAGATTCAACATTGAATCTCGTTTTTTAATTATAATAGAATCGATTAAAAGCTTATCACTTACTTCACTTGTAGTTTCTGACGTTCAATCACCATTTTACCGGCTTCTGTTTCATAAAAAGTTTCTAGCATGTATTGTCCCGAACTAAGGTGTTGAGGACTAAGCATTACTCCTGAAACTGAAACGTGATTTTGAGTAAATGAATACACTTTTCTTCCACTCAAATCAGTTAAGGTTACATTCAAATTACGAAGCTCTTGATTTGGAAGCAAGGTGAAAAAATCATCAAAAGGATTCGGGAAGACCAACAAGTTATTCAATTGATTTAAGTTCTCGCTCAATCCTACGTCATTCACAAGTACCGTTTCGGTATGTGATTCCGTTGATCCGTCGCAAAAAGTAACCGTAAGGACAACTGTATAGGTACCTAAAGCAGCATAGGAATGCGTTGGATTCTGAAGAGAAGATGTTCCACCATCACCGAAGTCCCACGACCATGATTCTGGATTAGAAATACTCATATCGGTAAACACAACCATTTCACCAATGTGAGGACTAGGATTTGACGCGTTAAAATCAGCAGTCCATGATCCCGGAGTACTTACCGATGAGTACGTTAGTTTAAATCCGAATTCGTTCACACTAAAATCCGATTCAAATGTAAGAAACATAGAACCTGAGGTTGAAGTAAGCGGTGGCTGTGTATTTAAGCCTGTGAACTCAGCCAAAAGCGGTGCGCTGGCATCTACTCCATCAAAAATCCGCAAAAAATCAAACCCCTCTTCAATGAAGATATCTTCCACTGTAAGCGTAATGCTAGTTGCGTTGCATGGCTGAATCAGTAACGTGCAATTTTCATTATCCTGATAATTGCCAGCTACATTTCCTGAGTCATAAATTGTTCCGGATTGTTTATTTGTAAATGTTGTTTCACAAAAGACGATGATATCGGTAACTTGTACCTGAATAATGATCGTATCTACTCCGGTACAGTTATGAACGATTAATTCAACATCGAATAAACCGGCATTTGCAAACGTATGTGTCGGGTTTTGTTGCGTAGAAGTACCTCCATCGCCGAAATTCCATTCCCAGCTGGTGGGACCGTATAAACTTGCGTCTGTAAAGGTTGTGCTAGTGCCACTTGTGATTGTTGAACTTGTGGTGAATGCAGCTACCGGATTAATGGGGTTAATGACTACGGCATTTGTAACCGAGACATGATCCGTTCCCGGACAAAGGTTCACATTTAACACTGTCAAACTAACCGTATAATTTCCGTTATTGGTGTAGGTATGAGTTGGATTTGCCAACACAGAAGTGCCTCCATCACCAAAATCCCAAGAATAAGATTCGTATGATCCTTGCGCTGTAAATTGTGTTGCTAAAGGTGCTGCACATGCAAAATTAGGTGCAACTGTAAACGCAGCAATTACTTGTCCTCCAATATTGGGTGACCCCACACCTACAGCATACCAGGCATGTATTACCTCAAATTGTTGTGGTGAACATAAACCGAATAAATCGATGGCAGCCTGTTCAGCACCATCACGAGCATCCATAAACGTAGCACTTGGCGTTAAATAAAATGCCAGATTTCTGTAAGCAATTTTCATAGCATCGGTTAATCCGATTCCGGTCACAGCATAATTATTATTCAAGTCATTTGTGCCGGTACCACCTTCCACTAAAAGGTAATACCAGAAATTTTGAATACCACTATCATAGTGTACAATATCCCCCGAATTGAAGTACAAACCTCCGTAAGTATCCGGATTCAAAAATTCATTCGGATTTGACATATTGCGGAAAGCAGCATCTCCAACGCCATTCGGTCTTAGCAATTGATCACCGATATACCAAGTTGCAAACGTTGGAGCATTCAAAAATCGAATGGTATTTCCGAAAATATCACTAAACGATTCGTTTAAAGCTCCCGATTCTCCGCTGTAAATTAAACCTGCTGAGTTTTCCGTAACCCCATGTGTCATTTCATGTGCGGCAACTTCTAATGAAACAACAGGAAAATAATTCGCATCCCCATTTCCATAATGCATTGCATTTTCCGGAGCTCCAGACCAATACGCATTCACTCCCACTGATTGGTCGTTTACGTAACTCAACATATACCCTCCGGCATTATCATACGAGTCTCGATTGAAAGTATTATAGTAGAAATCATACGTTGCTTCCGCACCAAAATGCACATCGATTGCAAATTCGTCTTGCGAAGCATTTACATTATTCCAATTGTTGTCTGTATCAGTATAAGTAAGACCTGTAGCACTATTAATTGTTTCAATACCACTTCCCCTTCCTGTTTCTCGCAATGAATAGTTTCCAACAGAAGTATTATCGGTTGTAATTGATTGAACACCTGAAAATTGCGAATGCCCGGTACCTACTGCATCTATTTCACAAATGCGACTGATTCGTTTTACAACTTTTCCACTAGAAGCATCTACAAATACCCATTCATTCACTAATGGTTGTCTGCTAAATACAGAACATTTGTACACCAAGATAAATTTACCTGAAACATTTAAGATCACTAAATCTGCTTCTGGACTCTCCAATTGATCCAACGATAATGCCGATTCAACTATCGCATTTTCAAGCGCTTGTTGTTTTGTGATTTCAGGTACAACCGAAAGATTAATAGCCGGTGCATAATGTCCGTTAGCAGAAACAATTTGAGCATTTTTCGAGTGAAAAATAAACACATTGCCTTCTACATTAATCTGCTTGTATTGTTGCTGAAAACGTGTGTGAACCATCCCTAAATCATCTGATTCGGATTTTATTTTCATCCAAGAATCATCAGATTGGGTACCAAATAGTTGTTTTTGCAATTCTGTCAAATGAAGGCTATCCCACGTAGCGGTTGAACTAAAGTTGACAAATCTTGGAGTAACACCATCTTTTTCATAGAGCACACGAGTTGCTCCGGGAATGGCTGACGGCTGCTGTTCTTGCGCGCCTAACCAACTGAAGAACGTCAATTGAACGCACAACAATAAACAGTATTTCAATGTTTTCATATTCCGGGAAGATTTAAATTCTAATTTCATCTATTGATTTAGTATGGTTACAAGAATACTACGTTGCCTGAGATGGCATAGGAAATAACTTTATTTTTCCGATGTTGAAAATAGGATTCTTTTTTGAGAAGTTCATTGTTTCATTTTATTTTTTAGCATCCGAAAGAAGATTTTGTAAAATTCCCTTTCACCCATCAAGTTGGTTGATGTAGATTAAAGTTGATTAACAAAATACAGTGCACTAATTAATCGTTAATTTTGAACAAATTCTGTTTATGACAAGCACCATTCTTCAGACACACATTGATTTTTTCTTGGAACTTCTAGGCACAAGAGTTGAATCTGGCGAAGCTATTTCTGAGCATTACGCATCCGATCATACGGAAGATTTTGTGTTTTATCCTTCCGTGGTGGTGAAACCTGAATCGACGGAAGAAGTTTCGGCCGTTTTGAAGTATTGTTATGAGCAGGATCTGATCGTTACTCCATCCGGAGCTCGAACGGGTTTAAGCGGTGGCGCTTTGGCCAATTTCGGTGGCGTTTTGCTGAGTTTGGAACGCATGAACCGAATTTTGGAAATCGATGAACACAACCATCAGGTAACCACAGAGCCGGGAGTTATTACTGAAGTTTTGCAACAAGCCGTTCGCGAAAAAGGATTGTTTTATCCGCCCGATCCGGCAAGTAAAGGTTCGTGTTTCATTGGTGGAAATATTGCCGAAAACTCAGGTGGTCCGAAAGCAGTAAAATACGGTGTTACAAAAGATTGGGTACTGAATTTGGAAATCGTTTTGCCAACCGGTGAAGTAATGTGGACGGGGGCGAATGTGATCAAAAACGCCACAGGATACAACCTGACACAATTGATCATTGGCAGTGAAGGAACGCTGGCTGTGGTGACCAAAATCGTATTACGACTTATTCCCCACCCTACACAAACCTTACTCATGTTAGTCCCTTTTCGAAAAGGAACGCAAGCGTGCGAAGCCGTTAGTAAAATCTTCATGGCAGGCATTATTCCGAGTGGTTTGGAATACATGGACCGCGATGCTATTTTGTATACCATTCCGCATGTAGATGATGCGCCGGATATTTTGAAAGACGACCACGATGCCCATTTACTCATCGAACTCGACGGTTTTAACCTCGATGTAATGATGCAGGATTGCGAAAAGATCATGGAGTTGGTAGAACAATTCGATATCGACGAAATCTTGTTTGCCGAAAGCGAAGCCCAAAAAGAAAGTTTGTGGAAACTGCGCCGGAAAGTCGGTGAAGCAGTGAAAAGCCATTCCATCTATAAAGAAGAAGACACGGTGGTTCCGCGTTTTCAATTGCCGCAATTATTGGCAGCCGTGAAGCTCATCGGAAAAGCTTATGGATTTCAAGCGGTATGTTACGGACACGCAGGCGATGGAAACTTACACGTCAATATCCTCAAAGGAACCTTATCCGACGAAGCGTGGCACAACGAACTGCCCAAAGCTATTCGCGAATTGTTTACCGAAGTGGTGAAGTTGGGCGGAACCATTTCCGGAGAGCACGGCATCGGTTTGGTACAACGACCGTTTATGGACATTGCTTTTTCGGAAATTCAACTGGACTTGATGCGCTCTATCAAACAAGTATTCGACCCAAAAGGATTGTTGAATCCGGGGAAAGTGTTTCCTGACAAAGCTTTGTAAGATGAATCGCATTGACCGCTTATTTGGTATGTTGACTTTGTTGCAATCGAAGAAGTTCGTGACCGCAGAGCAACTTTCCGATCGTTTTGAAATCAGCGTACGCACAGTTTACCGCGATATCAAAGCGTTGGGCGAATCTGGAATCCCGATCAGTTTTGAACCCAACCGCGGTTATTTTGTGGTGCAGGGTTATTTCTTATCGCCCGTTGCCTTTACAACAGAAGAAGCAAATGCATTGGTATTGACTGAATCGCTGGTGAGTGGTTTTACCGATAAAAGCACACAAACCCATTTCGGGACGGCATTAACGAAAGTGAAAACCGTTTTGAAAACCGGGCAAAAAGAACAAGTGAATCACCTGAGTACTTCTATCCGGTTGCAAGTTCCCGAGTGCATTTCGCAGGAGTTAAATTACTTACCGGTCATTCAGGAATCCATTACTAAATCAGTGCAATTGGAACTCGATTACCTTAATTTCAAAGATGAATCGAGTAAACGCACCATCGAACCGATTGGCTTGGTGTTTTACGCCTTTAGCTGGCATGTGATCGGTTGGTGTCATTTGCGGCAGGCTTACCGTGATTTTAAACTTTCGCGGATAACTCAGCTACGATTAACTGGGAGAGTGTTTGAAAAGACTGATCATATTCCGTTGGGAGAGTATCAGTTGCCGGTGAAATATTGAGTTCTTGTTCAAATAAGAAAAATTGGTTCCCGCGGATCTCGCAGAGCCCGCAGACACTTGTAGATTTTTGATGTCAATTCGATAACAGTTTGAAAAGTGTTTGAAAAGACGAATTATATTCCGTTGGGAGAGTATCAGTTGCCGGTGAAATATTGAAATTCCCTCGAATGAATCAGCATGCTAATTCCAAAAGATTATACTGATTATTTTCCCATCAGCCTCAGGCTGACACGGATTTTTTGCGTGCCTAATACTTACGCTGAAGCTTCAGCATAGGAGGCGCAACGGACACGCTGAAGATAACTTTCACATTACTTTCTAGCTAACAATACAACTTTTTTAATAAAGCGAGTGTCCGCCCAAGGCGGAAGCCATAATAGGTGTCAGCCTGAGGCTGAGGGAAACAAAAACCGCTCTGCCTCAGTTGGAGATGCTTAAATTTCATTTTTTTCTCATTCCAAAAACACACTGCCATAGGGTTGTCAGTGAGTGCTTGTTTCTTTGTATCATAATCATTAAAACACATTGAGATATGACACACATTGAAACTTTCCTGAAAGAATTGGACGAGCAAGCAGTAATCACCCGCGAATTCATGAGACACGTTAGAGTAGCTGATTTTCAATGGCAACCGCATGAAAAAAGCATGAAGATGATTGCCTTGGCTACACATGTTGCGGAATTACCAACGTGGATAGCCATGGTAGCGCATACCACAGAATTGGATTTTGCCAGCGCACCTTACACCCAAGAACCGATCAATTCTACTGAGGAACTGGTTGCTTATTCTGAAAAATGCTACCAAGAAGGAAGAGCGGCTTTGGCGGCAATGTCGGAAGCAGCTTTGGATGAAAACTGGACCATGCGCAGTGGAGATGTAATTCATGCTGTAAACACCAAAGCCGAAGTAATACGCATAACCTTGAACCAGGAAGTGCATCACCGAGCTCAATTGGGGGTTTATTTCCGTTTATTGGGAATTCCGGTTCCGAAAAGTTTTGGACCAACGGCCGACGTCGCAACATTCTAATACCTGCTCATTCAAATCTTCCCTTCTCCTGTATTCTCTAGGAGGGGGAAGATTGTTGCTATTCACACACGATGAACATTCTATTTTTAGGCAAAACAATCCGGCTGACTGTGAAACATATCTATAGGGGATGGGTGATCTACATTTCCGGTTTATATGGCGATTAAACGTAGAAAAGCTTTACCACTGATCATTTTTACACTTTCTCATAAACCACCATATAGGCTTCTGTTGCTTTAGCTAGCACTTCCTGATCTGTCACTTCATGTACATTTGCATCATTCACCAGATACCATCTATTACCCCGACGCTGATAACTATAATAATGACCTGATTGGGCCGTATTTCCTTGGTGGACTATAAAAGAACTCAATCTGTAATTCACTGCGACTCCGTTTTGCGTTAACCCCTGTGGAACCGTTAGTACCAATGGAACAGCTAATTTTTCTTTGAGTTTGAAAATTTGTTGAAGAATCGTACTGTACCTGAAACGGGCCAACTGGATCGTTAACACATTTGGCAACACTCCTTCAAATCGCCAGTTATGTTCACGAATAGTCTGTGGATTTACTTGCTCTGACTCCATCCGGTTGCGGTCTAAATCATGCGCCAACAAATCATTCAACGAGCGTGTTGAACCTCCATAACTTAAACCTGAGAGGGTGAGTATATTATCTGTAGCATGTTCCGTATGCATTCCCATCACCCCTCTGTCCTGCCAGCGGTGCTCTCTGTTTATTCGTCCGTCATTACCCAATAAATCGAGTAAAAAAGTCAACAGTTCCGACGAATCCTGCTGCGAAGCACTCAAATCTACATTTCCACCTAACCATCCGGCATTGATCAAAGCTGCTCTAAAGGAAAGAACAAGTTGCTGTGTTCCACGTCCTACTTGCATCGCATTAAGCAGATTACGACCATGGTTGATGACGTTAAAAATAAGCTGATTATAGGTCTCTTCCCGGGGATTATTCAAAAATAAACTGCGGTACTGACTAATTGTTAATATCGTATTCATAACAGAGGCGATATAACAGGTATTACCTGATTGCGGCACACTTACGAACCCACTTAATGCTTTCCGAACGAAAGAATCCTGTTCTACTTGCTCTACATCTTCTTTTTTCTTAATAACAGAGCTACTACTGTCTTTTTTAGAAGAATCACTTCCTTTCTCTTTACCCGAATTGCCAACTTTACTTCCTCCGGTTGGGAATAAGAATTCATTTAAGAACTCATCCAATTCAAGGCCAACGTCAAGTGCTTTTTTATTCTTGAAAGCTGCATCGCCGCCTTCCGACCAATCTAAAAGCGCTCCGGCCATACCTACAATTCCGGTAGCTATAACCTGCCCCGATTGAAAACTTTCCCTGTCGGGTGAAAATGGAAAATCAACCTCAAAATTATCGGCACAATTGTTTAGGAAATTACTAATTTGTGTTCCTAACGGAATATCCTGTTTTTCAGGTTTCCATTCACTTAACAATTTCAAAAATTCATTCAATACACTGGCATAACGTCCTTTTTTACTACTTACCCGTTCGCCCATTTCAATGACTTTTGCCTCTAGCCATTTACCTGCTGCTGTGTTATCCAGCTTGGCAACTTCTAATGACCATGAACGAAACAATCCCTGATAGGTGTTAATCAATGAATTTTCATACCCGTCTCCGGGCCATAAATTGAGTATGTTGCTGTTTATTTTAGATAAAACACGACTCAATAAAACAACTAAATCATCAGGATTAGCGCTTGCCGCCTTAGGCAATACAGGTTTTACCTTTTCCTTTTT
>Ga0302292_1001045_pt1 | contig 18340 bp, 16 predicted proteins | sample III_Fen_N2_1_FD_194553 | JGI IMG/M metagenome (GOLD analysis project Ga0302292, IMG submission 194553) | Peat permafrost microbial communities from Stordalen Mire near Abisko, Sweden - III_Fen_N2_1 | ecosystem: Environmental > Terrestrial > Soil > Wetlands > Permafrost | place: Sweden: Abisko...
ACTTCTTTTTCCATGTTTTATTTCTAATTTATTAATATTTTAAAAATATACCAAACATTAAAATATAGAGTATTAATTTTTGCATTAATTCTATATTAACTTTTTTAAATTTTGGTTTATATTAAATAAAAATATCTAAATTTTCTCTCTTTTTGTATTTTTGTATTTTTTCTCTTTTTTTGTTTTTGGCATTGATTTTATCATTAAATAAGGGTAGAATTTTTGTATTGATTTTTTTAAAAAACAAGAATGAATAATCCTTTAATTTCTGTTACTATTACAACTAAAAATGAAGAGAAGAATATAGAAAATTGTATTAAATCAATATTGGAGCAATCTTATAAAAACATTGAGGTTATTGTTGTTGATAACGATTCTACCGACAAAACAAAAGAAATTGCTTTAATGTATACTCAAAATGTTTTCGATAAAGGTCCAGAAAGATCTGCTCAAAGAAATTATGGTATGATAGATAAAAGTAATGGGGAATATGTTATGTTTATTGATGCTGATATGATTCTATCTTCAAATTTAGTAGAGAATTGTGTTAACTTTATTAACAACAACAAAATTGATGCTTTATGGATTCCAGAAATTGTCATGGGAGATAAGTTTTTTTCTAAATGTAGAAGATTTGAAAGAACTTTTTACAACGGAACTTCTATAGATGGTGCTAGATTTTTTAGAAAAAAAAAATTTGTTGAAGTAGATGGTTTTGATATTACTATGAGTGGTCCAGAAGATTGGGACATTGATAAAAAAATCAAAAGAGAAAACATTAAATTGTTAGATACTAAGGATTCTGTTATTTATCATAATGAAGTAGAATTTAATCTTAAAAAATATTTGAGCAAAAAAGGATATTATGCAAAAAGTTTTGATGGATATATTAGTAAATGGGGTAAAGATGATGAGGATATAAAAAAACAATTTGGATTAGGATATAGATATTTTGGTGTTTTTTTGGAAAATGGTAAATGGAAAAAATTATTATCACATCCTATTCTTGCTTTTGGAATGTATTTTTTGAGATTTTTAGTTGGAGTTAGTTTTTTAATTAACAAGAAATAATGTAATAAAAATGAATGAATCTCTTGATAAAAAAAGAATAGCTTTATTTATGGCCCCGCTGCTTACCCATGGTGGCGGAGCAGAGAAATACTTTATAGAACTTGCCAAAAATTTAGCCAATAAAGAGTTTATTGTTGATATAATAACTTTTGATAGAGATTTTTATAAAAAATTTTCTAATTTTTTAAGTTTAGTATATTTTAAAAAAATAAAGCCAATAGAAAGAGAGACTGAGGAAGCTATTAATAACCAACTAGATAAAGCAAGGTGGCTAAAAATTTCTCCTAAAAATTTAAAAAATATATTAAATAATTATGATATTATTTATTCTAAAAATGAAATAACCGATCTATTTTTATTAAAATTTTTTAGTGGAAAAAAAATGCCACCAATAATAGTTGGCGTTCATACCCCAATATTTTATCCAATAACAAAATCATTAATCTCAAAATTGCATAATTTTTTATATCTTGGTTTTATTTATAAAATTTTATTAAATAAAGTTAAGTGCATACATTTATCCAATAAATTTACAAAAGATTTGGTTGATAAAAAATTTAAAATAGATACCGAATTAATATATTATCCATTTTCAACTACAAACATGAAGGATAAATCTATTAGCAATATTTGCGAACTCAAATTTAGTGATAATAAGATTAATGTAATTTTTATAGCTAGATTAACAGAGCAAAAAGGTATTGATATACTTATTAATATAATAAAAAATTTATCAAATATTAATAATTTTAAAGATAAATTTGTGATAAATATATTTGGAAGTGGCGATTTAGAAAATGAAATAATAAAATTATCGAAAAAATATAGTTTTATAAAGTATTTTGGTCACATAGAAAATAAATACGTACCTAACATATTGTCTAAAAATGACTTATTTATTTCTACTGCAAAATGGGAAACGTTACCATTTAATATTCTTGAAGCCCAATCATTAGGTTTACCAACAATTGCTTTTAATATACCTGGACCATCTGATATTATTGTAAACAATGAAACTGGATATTTAGTAAATGATGAAAAAGAATTTTTAGAAAGAATTATAAACTTTAATAAAAATAATTTTAATTCAATCAATATAATAGATAATATAGATAAAAAATTTAGGCCTGATTTTGTTTATAATAAATTAATTGAAATGTTTAAAAAAAATATATGAAAAAATTAAACTTTGGATGTGGTAGAGATATAAAATTAGATTATATCAATGCAGATATTGTAAAATTTGATGGTGTCGATATAGCTTTTGACTTTAATTCATTTCCATATCCTTTTAATGATAATGAATTTGATGAAGTATATTGTGATAATGTTTTAGAACATTTAGAAGATGTTAAAGCTGTAATTGATGAATTATATAGAATATCTAAAAATAACTGTATAATTCATATTATTGTACCTTATTATAATTGTTACGGCGCCTATAATGATGTAACCCATAAACATTATTTCTCTCATATGTCTTTTGAACCATTTTATAACGAAAATTATAAATATTATTATTACTTTGATAAAAAATTCAAACTTGAAAATATTAAACTAACACCTACAAGAATAGGTAAAGTTTTTTTATTTAAAAAAATAATATTATTTTTAAGTTTTATATTTGGTCAAATTATACAAAACATAGACGTTAAACTAAAAGTAATAAAATAAATATGTTAAATATCAAATTATTAAAATACTTAGCACCAGATATTTTTGTTTATACTTACAATTACTTTAAATATTTATTTTTATTTAAAAATAATAATGTATCTCCGAGAAGTTTTATTTATAATACAAAATTATCAAAAAAAAATTATATTAGCGGAGGAGTTGTTATGGTTAATTGTTGTGTTGGTGATTATACTTATATCTCTGGGAATGATTTTGGTAGCATAGTTTCTCATATTACAAACACAAAAATCGGAAAATATTGTTCAATTGCTTCAAATATTGAAATTTTAAGCGCCACTCATAATTATAAAAACGTAACATCCTACCAATTTTACAAATTACCACAATCGTTTTGTTTTAATCCTAGAGAAATAAAAGCTGATTATATAGAAAAAGAAACATTAATTGGAAATGATGTTTGGATTGGACATAAAGTTATTATAATGGGTGGTGTAACCATTGGGGATGGGGCAGTTATTGGTGCTGGAGCTGTTGTTACAAAAGATGTCCCACCATATTCAATAGTTTGCGGAATGCCAGCAAAAATAATGAAATATCGTTTTTCTGAAGACAATATAAAAAAATTATTAAAAATTAGTTGGTGGAATTTTGATGAAACAACAATAAAAAACAATATTAATTTAATAATGAACGAAAATATAGAAGAATTTATTAACAAATTCTATAAAAATGATTAAAATTAACATAAACAAAGAAAAAATATTAGCAATAATAAAAAAAAGTATATTTTTTATTATTATTTTTATTTTATTTTTTATTTTTATTAAATTAATATATTTTAAAAATGATTTCTTTATAGCTGGTAGTGATAGTTCTTGGTTTATAAACCCATTTTTTTTAAACAGGCATTTTGTTTGGAGTAATTATAATTTAGGTAATTTTTATCAAATAAACGATTTAATTCCATTAGATTTGTTTTATGGATTTTTTCTAAATTTTAATTTTAAATTAAACACTATACAAGTGATCTATTATACTTGTTTTTATTATTTTTCATGGTTAACGTTTTTTTATATAATAAAAAAAATATTTCCTACATTAAAAAAATCTATAATATTTTTAGCATCTTTTTTCTATATTTTTAACGCATTTAATTTAGCATCTCCATTTCAAGATAGATTATTTCCTGTATTTATATTTTTACCATTGATTTTTTATTTTTATTATAAATTACTACATACAAATAAAAAAAAATATTTACTCTTATTCGCTATAATATCAATATTATATTCTGGTTCAAACATAAATATAGCCGTGGTTTCCATAATTTATATAATATTATTTTTTTACCTTCTTTATTTTTTAATAACCCAAAAATTAAATAAACAAATGATCTTTAAAATTATTAGAAACCATTTGTTACTTATACTTGTTTTTTTGTGTATAAATTTTTGGTGGATTATTACACTTGTCCCATCAATGTTAAATGTTTCAGATATTGGTTCAAAGACAAATGCATTTAGAGCTACCGGCAGTGGTTTTTTATATGATCATTTTAGACTAATTGGTCAATGGGGTTGGTATAGTGGATATTATTTAAGTAAATATTTTCCATTCAGTATTAATTATTATAAACCATTATTATTAGTTAGTACTTATTTTGTAACTATTTTCTCATTATTAATAATATTAAAAATAAAAAAAAAGGAATATTTTGAAAGCAATGAAAGAAAATTATATATATTTTTCTTTTTATTGTTTGTTTTTGGATTATTTTTAGCAAATGGAACAAAATACGAAATAGGAAAAATATATGAATTTATATATAATAGCAATTCTTTATTTTGGATGTTTAGAGAGCCTTGGGCAAAGTTTACCCCAATAATTGTTTTTTCTTTACCAATATTACTTTGTGGAACGTTAAATTATTTTCAACAAAGAATAAAAAAAGAAACAATATTTAATATACTATACAGCATTGTTTTTATTTCTATAGCTATAAATGCTTATCCATTTTTTACTGGAGAAATTGTCTGGAAAAAATGGAATGGCAGTATGAGAACAAATTTAACAAAAATCCCAAATTATTATAACGATATTAGAAATTATTTAAACAAAACTAATCTGGAACAAAAAAATATAGTTATTTTACCATATAATTTTACATACATGGCATTTAACTGGATTGATGGTTTTAACGCAGGTTTTAATCCTGCAATGATACTTCTAAAAAATCACACGATAACATCAACTAATTCACCAACGTATTCAAATGATTTCGCTATTAACCAAATTTTTAATAATTTACAAAACGACAATCTAAATTTAAAAAGATATATAAGTTTATTAAATACTGAGTATATTTTACAAGAAAATGATGCTGATTGGAGATATTCGGAAAATATTATGTTAAAACCATCAGAAAGTAATAAATATATTACAGATAATAATTTCGAAAAAATTGCTGAATTTGGTAAATTTACAAAAGAATACTTAGCTCAAATCCCAAATGAGGAGCCAGATAAAACATTGCATGATGAATTAGAAAAAGAATTATTAAATCAGCCCGCTTTAATTTTATATAAAAATAAAGATAGCAACACATATTTACAACATTTCTATATACCTCAAGCTATTATAAAAACATCTCAAAATATAAGCGTACTAACAGATATTGTTTCTCAAAAAGATTATAATATTCGTTCTGCTACTTATTTTTCTGACCATACTTATAATGCTGATGACAAATCTGTTTTTGATCCTAATTCTATTTCCAAAACCGAAATTAAAAATACTCCTACTATTGAATTTAAAAAAATTAATTCTACTAAATACAAAGTTGCTATTCATGGTGCCACTTCTGAATTTCCATTAATATTCTCTGAATCATTTCACGATGATTGGAAGACATATTTAACCAACTATACTAAACCTTCTATTTCTTTAAATAATTCTGATTATAAAATATTGGGTGGTAATGTTGATGATCAGGCTTCTGTGGATGAACTTAAGAGTTATGCTGAAAAAGGCTTTATTTCTTCTTTGGGTGATTTAAAGAATAAAAACATTAAACATGTTAAATGGGAAAATAATAAAGAAGTTTTTGATTATAATGAACCTTATAAGATAGGCTTTATTTCAAAAAATTTTAATGGGACTATTCAAAATGATAATTTAGAAAAAGGTAACTTCTATGAAACTTGGTTACAGAAACCTATTGATGACAATAAAAATCATTCTATAGTTAATGGCTATGCTAATTCTTGGGATATTAATCCTGCTATAATTTGTTTAAATAATTCTAAATGTATTAAAAACACTGATGGCAGTTATGATATGGAACTTGTTATAGAATTCTGGCCTCAAAGATTGTTTTATATTGGGTTGTTTATCTCTGGAACTACATTAATTGGTTGCATTACTTATTTAATCATTGATGGCGTTAAGAATAGAAAAAAGAAATCGTCTTTCACTGAAGCTTCGGATGACAAGGAAAACTAAAAAACAGAAAATAGGGCAGTGATGCTCTATTTTTTTTATACACAGTTATTTTATTGTTTTATATTAGATTTTATTTTTTGTTTTTAATATAGAATTAATATATTTATTAATTATTAATAATTCATGGTTTGTTATTATTAATAATTTGATATTTAATTATATACCTATGAATAAAAACACAGAAAATGTTTTAAAATTTATCCATAATAAAAATGTAGGAATATTTTTTGATGATGCAAACATATTTTATGCATCCAAACAAAACAAATGGAAAATAGATTTAATAAAAGTTAAAGAGTTTTTTCAAAAATATTGTAAAATTATGTTTTATAATTATTATAAAGTTATACCAGAAAAAAATGATATAAACTATGCTAATTCAATAAAGTTCATTTCTAAATTTTCCAAAGCTATAACCTTTAAAACAAAAGAATTGAAATACATAAAATCTATTAATGGATTTGTAAAAAAAGGAAATGTAGACATTGAAATATGCTTGGACGTTGTTAGATTAATAGATCTTATTGAAGTTATTGTTATAATTAGTGGGGATAGTGATTTTTTAGAATTAAGAAACTATATTATTAGTAAAAATAAAAATGTTATTTTTTGTTGTTATAAAAACAACTTAGCATTTGAATTGAAAAGTGGCAAATATATTTTATTTGAAAATATAAGAGAATTTATAGAATTAAAAAACTCCTAGTTTCCTAGGAGAATATTTGTAGTTTAATTATACTATAAAATATTTTTTAGTCAAATTTATTATATTTAGTAATTGATGGCGTTAAGAATAGAAAGAGAAGGGAAGAAGTTTGACGTATTATTATTTTTTGATATAATTATGTCAACAATGCCTTCGGGCCCCGAGATTTCAATATTAAAATATTGATTTCGCATATAGAAAACCAGCTATTAAAAAGCTGGTTTTTTATTTTATATAAGATTAATATTTGATTAATTTGATTATAAATATTAGAATAAAACCTAACTTTAAAGATTTGAAAATATGTTAGACAAATTAAAAAAAATATTTTTTAAATATAATCATTGGCTTTTATATATAGCTATTGTTTTTATTATATTTCCGATTCTTTTCAAACCAGGATATGTATTTTTAACTGATTATGTTTTTGGTAATAGTTCTGGATTTGATATTAATAACTTTTATATATTTACTTTTTTAACTGATATTTTATCTAAAATATTAAGTACTGCTTTTATTAGTAGATTATTTTTATTTTTATCTCTATTAATATCTATAATAGGCGCAAAATCTATTGTACAAAATTTTGTTTCAAATAAATGGATTGTTTTTATTGTTTCTTTATTTGGTCTTATTAATCCATTCGTTTATGACAGAATTATGTATGGTCAGATTGGTATCGTTGTTGCATATGGATTTTTGATGCTTGGCACTGGATTTTTATTAAAAATATTATTAAATAAAACAAATATAATAAAAAATATTATATTTGCTGCTGTATTTTTTAGTTTATCTATTGCGTTTGCTATGCATTTCTTATTTTTTTCTGGTGTTATTCTAATATCTTTTTTAATTTTATTTATTATTAATAAAACATTAGATAAAAAAACATTAATAATATCATCTGTATTAATTATTTTTACAATATTAATATTAAATTTTTCTATTATTTTTGGTCTACTTAATAAAAACAATACTTCTAATTTTATAGAAAATGGTATTACTACTGCTGATTTAAAAGCTTTTACTACTTCTGGAAAATATGGTGGCCAAGCTTTTTGGAATGTTTTATCTATGTCTGGGTTTTGGGGCAAAGACCAACTTAGATATACTGATTTAACTAAAAATAGTTTTATTTGGAATTTTAGTTTTTTGACTGTTTTTTCTTTATCTATATATGGATTTATTAAATCTTTTAAATATTTTAAAAATAAAAATATTAAATATGCTTCTTATGCTTTTATTTCTTTGTTTTTAATAGCATTAACTTTAGCTATTGGAATTAAAGCTCCTATTGCGAAAGAAATTTCTGAATTTTTATTTAATTATCTCCCATTTTATAAAGGACTTAGAGAACCTCAGAAGTGGGTGAGCGTTCTTAATATTATTTATTTAATATTTATCTCTATTGGAATTGAAAAATTGCTTGAACAAAAGTCTTTAAAAGGTAAATATAACAAAATTGCATTCTTATTATTTATTTCTTTTATTATTATATTAAGAGCACCGTTAATGCTTTTTGCTTTTAATGGTCAGCTTGAAACAAAAAATTATCCAAAAGATTGGTATGAGATAAATAATAAGATATCTAGCGAATCCAATTGTAAATACAATACATTATTTCTTCCATGGCACATGTATATGAATTTTAAATTTATTAATGAAAAAGATGTTAATAGGGGAATTGTGGCAAATCCTGCTCATATGTTTTTTAAGTGTAATACTATTACTGGAACTAATATGGAATGGAATGGAATATATGATAATAGTGGAGACGGTATGGGTAACGATATTTTAAATAATTTTTTAAAGAAAAATGGTTTAAATGCTAAAGATGTTTTAAATAAATACAATATTAAATATATTATATTAGCAAAAGAAGTTGATTATAATAATTATTTATCATTACAAGCATTAGACTACTTACAATTAGAGCAAGAAACTGCTAATCTATACTTATTTAAAGTTAGAAATGATTAAATTTAGTAAAAAAAATATTTTAATATCTCTTATTTGTTCTGTAATTATACTTACTGGATCTATTTTTTTATCTGAATTTTATAAAGGAAAATCTAGTCTTATTTCTTATTACAATAATAAGAAATCAATAAAGATAGGTATGTTTGATAAGATTTCTAAAAAAAATACTAATCAAATTATTTTATCTGAAAATGATCCTAAAGATTTTATATTAAATAGAAGTATTAACGAAAATACTGATGTTTTTTTTACTTATAATAAAGATTCTAAAAAAATTATAATTTCTACTGTTGATGATGAAATATCAATCAATAATAAAGTTAAACCAAATTCTGGAATAACAATAAAAGAAATAGAAGCAAATATTGGAGATACTTTAATATTTGGAAATAATAATTTAGAAATAAAAGAAGACTTAAAAAGTGTTTTTAAGATTAAAGATTTTATAAATGGATTTGAATTAAAACAAAATTCTGAATTGGAAAATAAAGAAAATTTATTAAAAAATCAAAATTATTCTTTTGAAAAAGGTTCATGGACTAAAACTATTGATCTTTGTGCAAAATTAAATGATAAAGAATCTGTTTTTTCACAATCATTATCAAATAATTGTACTGATGGTTATAAATGTTTAATAATTTCATCAAAGAATAATACTGGCTGCGTTTCTAATTTTTTTCCTGTTGAATTAAAAAAAGATTATACATATAAAATATCTTTTAATTATAAACAAATAGTAAAAGAATCTATATCTTCTGTTTCTTTTGTATTATTTGGAAGTGATGGAAAAAATGCTTATTATACATCAGATTTGTCAACTACTAATGATTTTAAAACTTTTTCTTATAATTTTAATATAACTCAAAATGTTTCTGGAATTATTATTAAACTAAATATTACTGGTGAAAACGGAAAAGAAAGTTCTGTTATTTTTGATAATTTTAAAATTATTGAAAGCTCTAAGGATAGAATTATAGACATAGAAAAAGATAATATTCTTAAAGACTACTCTTTCGGTAAGGTGAGTCTTAAAAACGATTTAAATGAGTTTAAAGCTACTTCTAAAATTGATTCTGAAATATCTTATAACGACTTTGATTATTTTTTAACTTTTAATGATATAAATTCTAATTCTTCTTTTGTTAAAAAAATAAATACACAAGAAACTGTGATTAGATTATTTAATTTCTTTATTTTAATGTCTACTTTAACAATAATATTATCTTCTATCTTTTTATTAAAAAATTTAATAATAAAATATTTTAAAATAATTATTTATAAATTATTATCTTTTATTAAAAAATCGTTAGCGATATTAATAAACTATCCTAAAAATAAAATATCTGAAATTAAAAAAGAAAAAACTTTATTTACTGTATTAAAAATATTAATACTTATTATTGTTTTTGGATTTTATTTATATAATTCAATAATAAATAAAAAAGAAATAAATATATTATCTGCATTTGCTTTATTTTATGGTATTAATTCTGTCTTATTTATAATAGAAAGCAGAATATCAGCATTCTTTGCACTTATATTTTTAATATTTTGTCCTATATTATTAATATTAAAAAAAGATACAGCTGCTGAAAATATGGCAGTACAAGCATATTATTTTTTAGTAATTACTGTTACTACACAAATTAGAGAGAATAGGGAAGAAAATAAAAAATAAAAAAATTATACACATACGCTTTATTGTTTTAGATTGGGTTTTATATGGTTTATTTAATATAAAATTAACATAGATTTTAATATTCTATGTTTTTTTATTTTATATAATATGACATGTTTTATTTTTATGTTAAAAAAAATATTTTCCAAAATTCAGATTAAAACATTAATTGAGATCTTTATTGGCATCTCTTTTCTTTTTATTCCTTTTTTTGTTAGTTATTTTAAAACTCCCACTAATTTTAATTTTGTTAATAGTTCCAATGAACAAATTTTTGTTTTGCCTGATGAAAATAAATCTATAATAGACTTTCTTAATAAAGCTGCAAGTTCTGTAGATATTACTATTTATATGTTATCTGATAGAAATGTTATAGAAAAAATTAAAGAATTAAAAAATAAAGGAATTGCTGTTAGAATTATTTTAGAAAAAACTCCTTTTGGTGGTGGTTCTGTTAATTATAAAACTTTTAATGAACTTTTAAAATTTGGAATAAATATAAAATATTCTAATCCTTCTTTTGCGTTAACTCATGCTAAATATATTGTTATAGATAAAAAAGAAGCCTTTATAATGACTTCCAATCTTACACATGCTGGTCTAAATGATGATAGGGATTTTATATTTTATACTTCTGATAATAACATTGTTCTAGAATTAAATAATATTTTCGAAGCTGATTTTAATTACAAGAAATATAATCCAAAAATTGATAATTTAGTTATTAGTCCAAATAATTCAAGATGGAAGCTGGAAAGCATTATTAATTCTGCAAAAAAAACTCTGTATATTTATGGAGAAAATATTGCTGATGATAATATTGAGAACTTACTAATTAAAAAAATTAAAGATGGGGTTGATATAAAAATTATTTTACCGGATAGCAAAAAACTTGAAGGGAATATTTCTGTAATAAAAAAACTTGAAAAAGCTGGAATAAAAATATCAAATCTTAAAAAACCATATCAACATGCAAAAATAATAATTGTAGATGATTCGTTAATGTATTTAGGTTCTGTAAATTATTCTACTTATTCAATGGATAGAAATAGGGAAGTTGGAATTATTAGTTTAAATAAAAACTCTATAAATAAAGTCTTAGAAGTTTTTAATAATGATTTGAATAAATAAAAAAAGAAATAATATTTTTATTAATATTATTTCTTTTGGCTGGCTTGACTAATTAATTCAAGCAATTTAATAAATGTATCATCATAAATTTCATTTTTGAAACGTATTGTATATTCATTAAAAGCTTCTTGTGACAATCCCATCTTTTCTTTTAATATAAGCATATGGTTATAAACAGCACGGTAAATAAGCCACTTATTTTCTTTTTTGAAACTATCTTTTACAAATGACATACCCTTTCTCACATCTTCAAAAGAAATTTCTTGTGCTTTTTCTCTTTCTTTAGCTTTAACAACAGCCATAAATATACCTCCTTTTTATTTTTGTTACTAATTAAATTACATTATTTTTTACCTTCAGTCAATTAAATATTTTTTTATTTTATATAAGCCAAAAAAATAATCATGTTTATAACATTATTGACAAAAAAACAAATATACAGTATCATAATTTTCACCATGATAAGAAATTAGTCTGAAAAGACGAGGTTCAAAATCAAGGTCTTGTAGAGGGTCCTGAACTTTACCGAGGGCTGCCCCAAGATGGCTAAACAGCGAAGAAATTCGCCGTGATAAAACCCCTTAGCAAAGTGAGACTTCTACTTGTTTCTTTATCTCTTTTGAAATACGCGCTCGCAAGCCGGTTACAGAAGCCAGCCTCTCGTAAGAATATTGATGAACTGAAAGCTCCACGAGAGATGTATACCGACCCGCGACCGCGTGAAAAAATCTTACCCGTACTGGCAATGTTCTTACGGGTAACCATCCTGTGATAGTAAAACAGGACATCGATTCGTCGATGAAGTTCTCTTCCGGAAAAAACCCGGACGAAACCTGAGAACTACTACCCCAATATTCGATCATGAAGTTGGGGTCTTTTTTTATTTGATTTTTTATAAAAAATATGCTTTAATATAATATACAGTTTTACAGATAATTTAAATTAATTTATAAAAAAATGAGAATCGGTATCGATGCAAGAATGTTAGGTGAAAGAGGAATTGGTCGTTATATAGAACAACTTATTTTAAATTTGGAAAAACAAGACATAGAAAATCAATATTATATTTTTTTAAATAAAAATAGTTTTGATAGATATGAGCCTAAATCTTTTAATTTTAATAAGGTTTTAGCTGACTACAAATGGTATGGCGTTGCTGAACAACTAGATTTTCCTAAATTATTAAAAAAATATAAACTTGATTTAGTTCATTTTCCTCATTTTAATGTTCCAATTTTTTATAACAAACCGTTTATTGTCACTATTCATGATCTTATAGCTTTAAAATTTCCAACAACAAGAGCTACTACTCTTGGACCTTTAAAATACTCTATTAAAAACTTATTTTCTAAATTTGTAATTTCTAGTGCTATAAGAAAAGCAAAAAGAGTTATAACTATTTCTGATTTTACAAAAAATGATTTAGTAGAATATTTTAAACTCAATAAAAAGCAAGAAGATAAAATTAAAGTTATATATGAAGGTGTTACAAAATTAGACGACGAGTCACAGATTAAAATACATAAATCTGAATTCATTGATAAAAACCCTCAATTTCTTGGATATGATTTTATTATATATATTGGGTCTGCTTATCCTCATAAGAATTTAGAAAAATTATGTGAAGCTTTTAAAGATATTAATGATTTGAAGCTTGTGCTTGTTGGTAAAGAAGATTACTTCTATAATAGATTAAAAGAAAATTATAAAGATTTAATAAATAACAAGATATTCTTAACTGGATATTTAGATGATGATGAATTAATTGGACTTATAAATAAAGCTAAATTTTATATATTTCCATCTCTTTATGAAGGTTTTGGATTACCACCGCTTGAAGTTATGCAATATGGTCTTCCAGTTCTTTCTTCTTATTCTTCTTGTCTCCCAGAAATACTTAGAGACTGCGTAGAATACTTTGATGCTACTGATAAGAATGAAATTATTTCTTCTATAAATAAATTAAAAAATAATGAGAACAAATTACAAGATCTTAGAATAAAAGGACCTTTATTTGTGAAGAGATATCAATGGATTGAATGTATAAAAGAAACATTAGATATCTATAAAAATTGTATAAAAAAGAAAAAATAATTAATTAACCAAACAATTATTATGAAAGGAATTATATTAGCTGGTGGAAACGGAACAAGACTTTCTCCGTTAACAAAAGTTACAAGTAAACAATTACTCCCAATATATAATAAGCCAATGGTTTATTATCCTTTAAATACTTTACTTTCTGCAGGCATTAAAGAAATATTAATTATTGTTTCAAATGACAGACCTGGCGATTTTATGAGACTTTTAGGATCTGGAAAAGAATTTGGTGCTAAGTTTACTTACGAAATTCAAGATAAAGCTAATGGATTACCTGAAGCTTTTGTTATTGGTGAAGATTTTATAGACAATGAGGATGTTGCAATGATACTTGGTGATAATATCTTTGAAGAAGATTTTTCTCTTGCTATTAAAAATTTTAAAGGCGGTGGAAAAATATTTGTTAAAGAGGTTACTGATCCTGAGAGATTTGGTGTTGCCGAATTTGATAATAATGGAAAGGTTATATCAATAGAAGAAAAACCAAAACAACCAAAAAGCAATTATGCTATCACTGGATTATATATTTACGATTCTAAGGTTTGTAAATTTGCAAAAGAATTAAAGCCAACATGGAGAGCGGAGACAGATATAACTGATCTTCATAATAAATATTTAGAAATAAATGAACTTTCAGTAGAAAAAGTAGAAGGTGAGTGGATAGATGCTGGAACTTTTGAATCTTTATTTAAAGCAACTGAACTTGCTAGAAATAAATTTATTAAAGAAGGTAAATAAAAATAAATAAATAAAATGTAGGGGCGCAAAATATTGCGCCCCTACATTTTATTTATTTATATTATTGCAAATTTAAATTTGAAATAATATTTTTTTGATTTTCTTTATAAACAACAAATACTGATTTATTATCAAACGACATCACTTTTGTAATATTATTTTTATTTGAAATAATATTTAGTTCATTAACATTATCACCAATATTTATAAGCTTAATGTCTTGCTCTAAAATTAATATTGCATAATTCTTAGCATAAAAATCTACATCTAATATCTTTTGGCTATATCTTGTTGTGAATTTAACATCTTTTTCTTTTTTGTCATAAACATTAAATTCATAATCATCCCAAGAAATTATATAATTTTTATCAATTTTTATATTTTTTCCTGTAATTTTTATATAATTATCTTTAAAGTCTTTAAATATATATAAAGAATTACTGCTATTTGATATTACAAACTCATTACTTAAATAAGAAATATCTTGCATATCATCTACTTTCAAATCATTATAAGAATAAACAAAATTACTAACTAAACTTTTTTCTACAACTGAAGAATCTTTGATATAAAAAATATTATTATTAACATAAACTAAACTATTTTTATCAAAGTCAGTTTGTATTAAGCTTATCTTGCTTGATTGTAAATCCATATCATATATAGATTTTCCTGATTTTATAATTATTTTATAATCATTTTCTTCATTCCAATATATATTATCTATATTTTTTACAAAATTTCCTAAATTTATAAGCGCATTGCTACTTATTTTATTAATTACTGGAATTATTTTTATATCTAAAACATAAAAACCATTATCCATGTTTATTAATAATTTTGTATTTCTTCTTGACCAAGATATTTTTTTAATCTGTTTTTCTGTTGAATAAACATTAAATTCATCTTTTGTTAAAACATCATAAATAAATATATTATTTAATTTAGTTTCTGTATTATATTTAACATAAGATATATATCTATTATCACTTGAATAATATGTATTTTCCCCAAATTCGTTAGCAGGTGATAATTCTATGTCTTTTAAAACAAGATCATAATTAACGAAAGATGTTATAGATGGAATTATTTCAACTTTTTGCTCCCATTCTTTATATCCTTCTTTTACTAATTTTAAATCGTATTCTCCTGGGTTTAATTGATTTATTATAGTTGGAGTTTTTTGAGTTATTTTTTTATTATTTAAATATATATCTGTTTTACCTGGATTTGTATTTATATAAAGACTACCAGTTTTTACAAGTCTAAAGTTCTTAAAATCTATTCTATAACCACTATAAACTATTAATGTTAGAGATGTTACTGAAATTGCTAGCGTTACAAACAAGATAAAAAAAACGAATTTTAGTTTTTTATTCATAAATAATTGTTATTTTGTATAATAGAATATACAATATATTAGGTAAAAAAGCAATCTATGACTATAAAATATAAAGTAATTTACACAAGACGTAAAAGCTTGGCCATTATTATTAAAAATAACGGCGAGGTTCATGTTAGAGCTCCAAAACATAGGTTTTTCGATAATTCTAAAATAGATGAATTTGTTAATACGAAAAAAGATTGGATAGTTGAAAACGTTGAAAAAATGAAAAAAAACGTTAAGGAAAAAAGACCTGAATTATCAAAAGAAGAAAAGAATAAAAAGAAAAAAGAAGCTAAAGCAATTATATTTGATAGGATAGAATATTACGCTGAAAAATACGGATTTGAATATTCTAAATTAAGACTTTCTAGTGCTAAAACTAGATGGGGAAGTTGTAGCGGAGCTAATACTATTAGCATAAATTGGAATCTTATTTTTGCGCCAATAGAAATAATGGATTATGTTATCATTCATGAATTATCTCATACAAGACATCATAATCATTCTGATAGATTTTGGACTGAAGTAGAAAAATATATTCCTGATTACAAAGAAAAAAGGAAATGGTTAAAAAATAATGAACATAAAATACAATAAAAAAATACGAAATTAATCGTATTTTTTTATTTTATATTTTATCTAATTCTAATCTTCTTGTTATTTGAATTTGTCTCACAAAATCATCCATATGACTTACAAGTACAACAGCTCCGTCATAGTTATTAATAGCTTCAGCTATTACTGGTATATGTCTAAAATTTATATGATTTGTAGGTTCATCAAATATTATAAGACCTGGTTCTTCAAGTACTAATTTTGCAAAAGCTAATAATCCTTTTTGACCTTCTGATAAATCTCCAACTTTCTTACCCATAAATTCTCCTGACAATAAGAATCCCGCAGCTACTGATCTTAAGTCTTGTTCTGTCATGCCTTCTTGTAAAGATTCTTTTAATGAATCAAAAACTATTTGGTCATATTTTAAATTAGAAAAATCTTGAGTATAATATCCAATTTTTACATCTTTTCCAATTTCTATTCCTGGAACATTTCCTTGTGCTATTCTTTTTAATAAAGTTGTTTTTCCCATTCCGTTTGGTCCAGAAATAAGAAGTTTATCTCCTTTATACATTTCTGTTGGAACTATTAATTTTTTATCTATTACTTTGTGATCAATCATTATAGAAAGATGCTCTATTTTTAATATTGTACTTCCTATATCTTCCTGTGTTGGAATTATAAAATCTCTAATAGTTCTGTCTTCTTTTCTAACATCTACCATAGAATTTTCTGCTTCTTCGGCTTCTTCTCTAAGTTTCTTAGCAAGAGCACGAAGATTTCCTCCTTTATGTGCAAAGAAGTTAGCTTTTTCTTTTCTATCTTTAATTTGTTTTACTAAACGAGCATTTTGCATGACATCTTTTTCTACTTTTGCTTGTATTTGCTCAACTACATCAAAATAATTTCCAACATATTGATCTATTGTTTTTGTATAAACATCAAGATAAATAACTCCATCTGTAAAAGCATTTAAAAAGTCTGCATCATGAGATATTACTAAAACCGTTTTTTCATACATTAATAAAAACGTAATCAAATGGCCAATTCCATCTGCATCTAAATTATTTGTAGGTTCATCTAAAAGTAATATGTCTGGACTTTGCATAAGAGAGAAGGCAAGTAATAGTCTTGCGCATTGACCACCTGACATATCTATAAGTTTTTTGTCTACTGGTAAATTTAAGTTAACAGCTTCCATGGCTTCTTTTACTTTTACTATGTAATTATAAGGAATGTCATCACCAAATGTTTGTTTTAAATATTCTTCTATTGTTAAAACTAAATCTTTTTTATCTATAACTTGTTTTGCTATTCCTATTGTTAAATCTTTATCTATATTTATTTTTCCTGCTTTTGGTTTTAATTCTCCTGTGATAAGTTTAAAAATAGTACTCTTTCCAGCACCATTTTGTCCCATTAAAGTTATTTTTGATCCGTTCCTTACAGAAAAGCAAGCTTCTGTCATAACCGGTTTCTTCTCTATATATTCAAAATCAACATTATCGAATTTTAACACTACCTTATTATCCATGAATTTAATCTAATTAATTATTTATTTTGCAAGAATTTTAGCATAAAAATCTGAATATTGCAATTTTAAAAATAAAATGCTATAATCTATCACGCATAGTTTAGATAAGGCCTCATCGTATAGTGGTCAGTACTCCAGGTTTTCATCCTGGCAAGCGGGGTTCGATTCCCCGTGGGGCTACCAAAGAAAAACAAAAAAAGAGAAAAAATACAAAAAGAGAAATCGTAATAATGATTTTTCTTTTTATTTTATTAAATATATGCTAAAATTATCATAGAATTAAACTTAAACTCAATAAAATGGATAATAATAGAATAG
>Ga0302292_1001048_pt1 | contig 18325 bp, 15 predicted proteins | sample III_Fen_N2_1_FD_194553 | JGI IMG/M metagenome (GOLD analysis project Ga0302292, IMG submission 194553) | Peat permafrost microbial communities from Stordalen Mire near Abisko, Sweden - III_Fen_N2_1 | ecosystem: Environmental > Terrestrial > Soil > Wetlands > Permafrost | place: Sweden: Abisko...
ATATGAATCGGCTGAATCAGTAGGAAGAACGCGCAGGGCAAGGTTCTTTTCCAATTCCTTTTCCAGGCGATCCTTCAAATGGCGTGAAGTCACATATTTACCTTCTTTTCCGTAGAATGGTGAATTATTGATTGTGAACAACATGCTCATAGTCGGCTCATCAACGGCAATCGGATCCAATGGTTCAGGATTTTCATAATCGCAAACCGTATCGCCAATATCAAAACCTTCAATTCCAACCATGGCGCAAATATCTCCGGAAATCATACTTTCAACCTTCTGACGACCCAGACCGGTAAATGTATGAAGTTCTTTAATTCTTGTTCTTTTTACTGAACCATCGCGTTTTACCAATGAAACGTTCATGCCTTCTCTAATTTCACCACGATGAATACGGCCAATAGCAATACGGCCAACATACGATGAATAGTCGAGTGAAGTAATCAAAACTTGCGGGGTTCCCGGATTTGCAACCGGACCTGGAATGTATTTGATAATAGCATCGAGCAATGCGGTGATGTTATCAGTAGGAACATTCACATCATCCGACATCCATCCTTGTTTAGCCGATCCATATACGGTAGGGAAATTTAACTGGTCTTCGGTGGCATTCAAGCTGTACATCAGATCGAAAACCTGCTCGTGAACTTCTTCAGGACGACAATTGGGTTTATCAACTTTGTTTACAACAACAATTGGTTTCAGGCCTAATGCCAATGCTTTTGACAGCACAAACCGGGTTTGAGGCATGGTACCTTCAAAAGCATCAACCAGCAACAAAACGCCGTCGGCCATGTTCAGTACGCGCTCAACTTCACCGCCAAAATCCGCGTGACCTGGAGTATCTATAATGTTTATTTTAACGTCTTTATAAATAACCGATACATTCTTTGCCAGAATGGTAATTCCTCTCTCACGTTCCAAATCGTTGCTATCGAGAATCAACTCTTGTTTTTTCTCGTGCTCTTTCATGATATTACAATAGTATATCATCTTGTCGACCAATGTGGTTTTCCCGTGGTCAACGTGGGCAATAATTGCAATGTTTCTAATCTTCTGCATAGGTTCCAAAAATGAAGGCGCAAAGATAGCCGAATAATCCAATCAAAATTGGTTTTACGCTCAGCTTGAGGTTAAGTTTATGTAAATACTACTATTTTAACAATTTAGGTGCATTAAAAAGCAGAGAGGAGGACTCTTTTAACAGAATCCTCCTCTTTTTCAGGCATCAATTATTTCTTTGGACGGCGATTATTTGTGCCGTTTCTTCAATTCTCTGGCCAAATCTTCAATCCGATAGCCCTTATGCGTTAGTAAAACAATTAGGTGATACAACAAATCGGCACCTTCATAAATGAAGTTTTCATCGTCGTTGGCCATGGCTCCGATAATCGTTTCAACAGCTTCCTCTCCCACTTTCTGAGTAATTGTGCGTGTCCCTTTGGTGAATAAAGAAGTTGTGTACGAACCCTCGGGCATTTCAACCTTACGTTGGTCAATAAAATCCTGAAGGTATTCCAGAAACTGAATGTCGCTTTCTTCATTTGTTTCACCCCAACAAGTATCGTCGCCAGTATGGCAAACCGGACCAACCGGATTTACTTTAATCAAAAGTGTATCGCTATCGCAATCTGGTGAAATAGATACGACATTAAGGAAATTTCCTGATTCTTCGCCTTTAGTCCATAACCGATTTTTTGTGCGGCTGAAAAAGGTTACCTGACCAGTCTCTTCCGTTTTGGCAACGGCTTCTTCGTTCATAAAACCCAACATCAGCACAACGTTGGTGGTATTATCCTGAATAATTGCCGGAATAAGGCCATTCAGTTTCGTGAAATCTAATTCTGTATTTTCCATTTTATCTTATTTTTTCCTAGTCTTTATGTATATAATGCAAAGATGCACAAAGTTTTATCGTATGACAATTCCTTTACTTTTCAAATAGCTTTTCAAATCGGGTATCGCAATTTCTTTGTAATGGAAAATACTGGCAGCCAGTCCGGCATCGGCCTTTCCTTCGGTAAACACATCCACAAAATGGGTCATGTTGCCAGCTCCACCAGAAGCGATTATCGGAATCCGCAGCATGTCAGCCATTTTTGAAAGTTCTTTGTTGGCAAAACCAGCCTTGGTTCCGTCGTGGTTCATCGAAGTGAACAGAATTTCTCCTGCACCGCGGTTTTCGCCTTCTTTAGCCCATGAGAATAATTCCTTGTCGGTCGGAATTCGGCCACCATTGACGGTCACCGTCCAATAATCGTTTTCACCACGGGCATCGATGGCCAAAACCACAAACTGACTACCAAAATTCAGTGCCAGATCGTCAATCAGTTTTGGATTGCGCACAGCCGATGAGTTGATGCTGATTTTGTCGGCACCGGCGTTCAGTAAAGCATCGGCATCTTTCAGTTCGCTGATTCCACCGCCAACAGTAAACGGGATATTGATTTCGCGGGCAATGCGCTTCACCAGTTCAACAAAGGTTTTGCGGCCTTCGTGGGTGGCCGTGATGTCAAGGAAGACCAATTCGTCGGCTCCCTGTTCGGCATACAAGGCACCCAACTCGACTGGGTCGCCCACGCTTATAATATTTACAAAGTTGATGCCCTTCACGGTCTGACCGTCTTTGATATCGAGGCATGGTATGATTCGTTTTGCTAACATTCTTTACAGTTCCAAGTTTCAAATTCAAAGTTCCAAATTTAAGATTGGGCACCTATGAACTTACTGATTTCATTTAAACTAATCCGATTCTCGTAAATCGCTTTTCCGGTAATGACTCCGGGAATTCCCATTTCATCGAGTTCGTAAATGTCTTTCATGGAAGCAATGCCGCCGCTGGCAATGAGTCCGAGGTTGGGAAACTGCGCCATAATTTCTTTATACAAATCGATGCTTGGACCGGTCAACATGCCATCGCGGGCAATATCTGTTGAAATAACCTGATGTATTCCTTTGCTGGTATAGCTTTCAATAAAATCGAGAATGGATAATTCTGAAACTTCCTGCCAGCCGCTCACAGCAATCATTTTGTCTTTGGCATCGGCTCCGAGAATAATCTTTTCCGGACCATAAGTTTCAATCCAATGCACAAAAGTTTCGCTGTCTTTTACCGCAATGCTTCCGCCGGTTACCATTTGCGCACCACATTCGAATGCAACACGCAAATCTTCGTCTGATTTTAATCCACCACCAAAGTCGATGATCAGATTGGTTTTCGAGGCAATCAATTCAAGCACTTTATAGTTGACAATGTGTTTGGCTTTGGCACCGTCCAAATCAACCAAATGCAGTCGGGTGATTCCGGCATCTTCAAACATTTTGGCCACTTCCAACGGATTCTCGTTGTAAACTGTTTTCTGGTTGTAATCACCTTGCGAAAGACGAACGCATTTAGCATCGATAAGGTCAATGGCTGGGATTATAGTAATCATCAGGATTTAATCTTTAGGAAGTTTTCCAATATTCTTGCGCCAACGGTTCCACTTTTTTCAGGATGAAACTGGGTAGCGTAAAAATTGTCGCGGTGCAAGGCAGCACTAAATTGATTGATGTAATTGCAAACTGCAGCAGTATGCTCACCAACAGCAGCATAATACGAATGCACAAAATAGACAAACTGGTTATCAAGTGAAGGATCGAAGATATCACTTTTCAGATCGGTGATATTGTTCCAACCCATGTGCGGAACTTTGGTTACAAATTCCATCCCGGGTTCAGGAATAAATCGTTTGACTTGTTCATCGAAAATTCCCAGACATGGAGTATCGTTTTCTTCGGAATAGCTGCACATCAGTTGTAAGCCGAGGCAAATACCAAGTACTGGTTGCTTCAGTTGCGGAATAAGCTGATCCAAACCTTCTTTTTTGAGGTAGGCCATCGTGGTGCTGGCCTCTCCCACCCCCGGGAAAATCACTTTATCCGCGGCTATAATCTTTGCGTGGTCGCAAGTGATTTCAGCCTTCACTCCAAGTCGCATCAAAGCATTTTTGACCGATTCGATGTTTCCTGCATTATACTTAATAATGACGATGCTCATATTAATATTATCTATTTTTCTGACTAATTCGATGACAACGAAAGCTTTGTTGTTGTACCTTTATCTATGTTAATTCAAATCCGGCGCGTTCTTCTAACGGTTAGGAAACCGGTTTCTCAATCCGGAGATGGCAGTTCGATTCTGCTACGCGCTACTCTTTCTATTTCAGTAATTCAGCAATAACTTTTTTCATTTTCTGAAACTCCTCGTCTTTGTATAGTCGCGTCATGAAAACGATCTTGCCGCTTTTATCGACAATCACATTTCGTGTTACACCAGCGCCTTTTTCAGCGAACTGATAAAAAATTTCACCTTTCGGGTCAAGCGCCAACGGATAAGTTACCGGAATCTGTTTGGCAAACTCCCTTACCTTTTCAACCGGTTCGTCGAGATCAATTCCGAAAAGGGCAAAGTTCGGATTGTCCTTATATTTTTTCCAGATATCGGCCTCGATGTGTGGCATCTCTTTCCGGCACACCCCGCACCAGCTGGCGGTGAATTGAAGCATGACCACTTTGCCTTTCAAATCGGTTGTGCGAACAGTTTTCCCATTGGTAGTGGTCATACTGAAATCAGGAATTTGTTGCCCAATTTTAATAATGTATGCATAATCTGCGGGAATTTCCTTTTGTGCAAATGCTACTGAATAACCTAAACTCATCATTAGAATTAAGATAATATTTTTCATAGTGTATAATTAGCTAAAAACTACAGTTCGGTTGTTGTAAACGAGAATTTTCCTTTCAATGTGTTTGTTTACGGCCTTTGAAAGAACGATTTTCTCCAGATCACGGCCTTTGGCAATCAAGTCATTTACGGTGTCTTTGTGGCTGACATGGGCAACTTCCTGTTTGATAATCGGCCCTGCATCTAGCTCGGTGGTAACGTAATGACTGGTCGCTCCGATGATTTTCACCCCCCGCTCGTATGCTGCATGATAAGGTTTTGCACCGACAAATGCGGGCAAAAATGAGTGGTGAATGTTGATGATTTTGTGTGGATAATGCGTAATAAAATCGTCGCTAATGATTTGCATGTAACGCGCCAACACAATAAAATCGATCTTATGCTTTTCCATCAAAGCAATTTCCTGGGCTTCCAGCTCTTCCTTGTTGCCTTTGGTCACCGGAAAAACATGGTATTCAATATCGAACCGGCGAGCAACATCGGCCATATCAGGATGATTACTGATGATTACAGGGATTTCCACATTCCATTCTCCGGAGGTATAACGGGCCAACAAGTCAAATAAACAATGCGACATCTTCGAGACAAAAATGGCCATGCGAGGTTTTTCTTCCGAGAAATGGATTTCGAACGTCATCTGATTTTTCTGGGCAATAAGCGTTGAAAAATAGTCAGCAATTTTTTCCTGAGGGATATTGAAATTACTCAAATCCCATTCAACACGCATGTAAAACAGTTTTTCTTCACGATCAACATGCTGATCAAGGTAAAGAATGTTTCCGTTATTGGTGTTGATAAATTCTGTTACCAGCGCCAAAAGTCCCTGTTGATCGGGACAGTGGATGAGGAGAATTGCAGTTGATTTGCTTTGGTCTATTGTCATATTGATAGTTTTCAGTAGAATTATAAAGTTCCTTTTGTTGTTGGTAATTCAAAGTTAAAAACATCTTTCCGGATGGCCATTTTAATTGCCCGGGCCAATGCTTTGAATATGCCTTCTATTTTATGGTGTTCATTAGTTCCTTCTGCCTGAATATTCAGGTTCGAAAGCGAAGTATCTGAAAACGATTTGAAGAAATGAAAGAACATTTCGGTCGGCATATCGCCCACTTTTTCGCGAAGAAACTCTGCTTTCCATACAATCCACGGACGACCACCAAAGTCAATAGCAACTTGTGCCAGACAATCGTCCATCGGCAAACAATAGCCATAACGCTCAACGCCGCGTTTGTCTCCCAACGCCAACTTGAAAGCTTCACCTAAAGCCAAACCTGTATCTTCAATCGTGTGATGTTCGTCTACGTTCAGGTCACCGTCCACCTGAATATTCAAATCAACTCCGGAATGGCGTGCAATCTGATCGAGCATGTGATCAAAAAATCCCAATCCTGTACTGATATTTCCTTTACCGGTTCCGTCCATATTCAGCTCCACCCTGATTTTGGTTTCTTTTGTATTTCGAATCACAACAGCTGTGCGATCAGGAGAAGCTACCTTGGCATAAATTTCGTCCCAATCAGTTGTAATCAAGGCACAAAATTCAGCCAGTCCCTTTTCCTGAAGTTCGTTGGCCAACGATCCGTCATTAATTAATATCCCTTTTGCACCAAGGTTTTTAGCAAGCTGAATGTCTGTCAACCGATCGCCAATCACAAAGCTGTTTGTCAAATCGTAACTGCCATCCATATATTTTCCCATCATGCCAATTCCTGGTTTTCGGGTTGGTGCATTATCCGCCGGGAAGTGACGGTCAATTAAAATATCGTCGAAAATAACACCCTCCTTTTTAAAGGCATTGAGAACCTTGTTGTGAACCGGCCAGAATGTTTCCTCAGGAAAACTAGCTGTTCCCAAGCCATCCTGATTCGTTACCATCACCAATTCGTATGAAAGGTTTTTGGCAATAAAATGCATGTTCCTAAAAACCTTTGGAAGATACTCCAGTTTTTCGACCGAATCGATTTGCTCATCCTCTGTTTCAAAAATCAGGGTTCCATCCCGGTCGATAAATAGTGCTTTCTTCATACATTATTTTTTATTCCGTATTTCATATTTTTCGTCTCAGTCGTTCAGTTACTCGTTATCTTCTACTGAACCATTGACAAGTTTCTTCAATGCTTTTCTTAGTTTCTTGTTTTCTTCCGGCGAGCCGATTGTAATGCGCAAACTGTTTTCACAAAGTGTAACTTTTGAACGATCACGGACAATAATTTTTTGCTCGGTCAGGTATTCGTAAATACCACGGGCGTCGTTCATTTTCACAAGGATAAAATTAGCATCCGATGGATAAATGACCTGCACAAACGGTAGTTTAAACAATTTTCTAATCATTTTAGCACGTTCGTCAAGGATAATTTTCACCCATTCGTTTTTCTCTCCCTCACTATCAATCAATTCTAATGCTTTCTGCTGCGTGAGGATATTAATATTGTAAGGATATTTAATTTTATTGAAAACGCGGATGATTTCAGCCTGGGCAAATGCCATTCCCAGGCGTATTCCGGCCATTCCCCATGCCTTCGAAAATGTCTGCAAAATAATCAGGTTTTCGTAATTGTCCAATTCAGACAACAAACTGCTCTCAGGAGAAAAATCGATGTACGCTTCGTCAACAACCACCAAACCATCAAAGCCAGTCAATAGTTTAACGATTTCGGCTTTGTCGAGCAGATTGGCGGTTGGATTGTTGGGAGAACAAACAAAAATGGCTTTGGTGTAAATATTGGTAGCATCCAACAACTTTTGTGCACTGAACCCAAAGTCTTCATTGAGTTTCACCTTTCGTACTTCCACATTATTGATGTCGGCAGCCACCTGATACATACCATAAGTTGGGTCGATTGAAACCATGTTGTCGACTCCCGGCTCACAAAAAGCACGGAAAATAATGTCAATCGGCTCGTCGCTGCCATTTCCTAAAAAGATTTTTTCAGCAGCAATGTTCTTGAGTGCGGCGATTTTCGTTTTAACAGCCCATTGCAGAGGATCGGGATAGCGGTTGTATGGAGCGTTAAACGGATTTTCGTTAGCATCCAGATACACATCAGCCTCTCCAGAGAACTCATCTCTGGCTGATGAATATGGTTTTAGCGCTTTTATATTGTTTCGAAGAAGTTTATTTAATTCCATTTTCCTTATTTTTTATTTCTGATTTCGTCCAATCGCAGCGTCACCGCATTTTTATGCGCATCCAGAAGTTCTGCGGCAGCCATTGTTTCAATTACGGGTCCAAGATTCTGAATTCCTACGGGAGTAATTTCCTGAAAGGTAATTTTCTTGATGTAACTGTCGAGATTCACACCACTAAACGAACGCGCCCAACCGTTAGTTGGCAAGGTATGATTGGTTCCTGAAGCGTAATCACCGGCACTTTCAGGAGTGTAATTTCCGAGGAAAACTGAACCTGCATTTGTGATTTTATCAGCCACTTCCAGATAATTTTCCATGGCAATGATCAAATGCTCAGGTGCGTAACCATTGATCAGTTCAATCATGTCTTCAACTCGATCTAAAACCACAGCCTGACTATTTGCCAGCGCTTTTTCAGCAATTGATTGTCGTGGCAACTCATTGAGCTGACGGGTAATTTCCTGAACAACTTTTTCAACCAACGAATGATCGTTAGTTACCAAAACGACCTGACTATCGGGACCGTGCTCGGCCTGAGAAAGCAAATCGGCAGCAATGAACGCAGGATTGGCTGTTGAATCGGCCATCACAGCAACTTCCGAAGGACCAGCAGGCATATCAATGGCCACATCGCTGATGCTAACCAATTGCTTGGCTGCCATCACATACTGGTTTCCGGGGCCGAAAATCTTATTCACTTTTGGCACACAATCAATTCCATAGGCCATGGCTCCAATCGCCTGAATACCGCCCAGTTTAAATATTTTGGTAACCCCAACCAGTTGCGCTGCAAACAAAATGGCCGGGTTAATTTTTCCATCTTTATCGGGAGGCGTACACAATACAACTTCTTTGCACCCGGCAATTTTAGCCGGAATGGCAAGCATCAGCACCGTCGAAAACAATGGAGCCGATCCGCCAGGAATGTACAATCCAACTTTATCGATGGCAACAGCTTTTTGCCAGCAGGTTACTCCCGAAGTTGTTTCAATCCGTTTGGTTTGAGGCACCTGCGATTCGTGAAATTTTTGGATATTTCCGGCAGCGATGGTAATTGCGTCTTTCAGGTTTGAATCAACCAACAGGCAAGCTTCTTCAACTTCTTCAGGAGAAACGGCCAAATTACTGATGAACACGCCATCAAATTTTTCGGTGTATTTTCGCAAAGCATGAATTCCACTGGTCCGAATTTCGGTTAAAATGGTTTGCACCTGATCGCGCAACTCAGTGACGCTGAATAATGGACGTTTCAGCATCTCATCCCATCTCATTCGCTGTGGATTGATATAAGTTTTCATTCTCAAGTTGTTTTAAGTGGCTTCATTTTCAAAGCCAGAATATTTCCGGCAAATAACAGGATAACTCCAAATACGGCAACAATTCCCCATTGGTAATTTTCGAAAAACGACGAAATTATCAATGCAATAACCGGTGCCACCAGGGTTGTATATCCGGCACGATCGGGACCAATATCGCCTACCAGCTTCAGGTATAATGTAAATGCGACAATTGAACCAAAAATGGCCAGGTAAAAAAGCGAGACAACATATGGGAACGACACTTCAAACGAAAAGCTCCGGCCTGAAAGGGGAACCATCAGCATCATAGCGAGGCTACCATAAGTCATTCCAAACGCATTGGTCTGAATAACAGGCAATTTTCGGGTCTGATTGTATTTGGAAAGGATGTTCCCCAACGATGCCAAAACGATTGAACCGAAGCAAAACATCAAAGCCTGATAACCGATTGCCATTTGCTCCGAATTCTTTAATTCATGATTAAAAATCAGGAATGTTCCGGCAATTCCAAGAATAGCGCCAGCCATTACTTCCCTCCTGATTTTTCCTTTTAGAAGCAAATAGTTGAAAAATATATTGGTAAAAATAGAAAACGAAAAAATAATGGCGACTATTCCGCTGGCCAGATTTGTTTCAGCGAGATAAACCAGCCAGTAATTAAACCCAAACAAAATCATTCCCTGAAGTATCATGAGTAGGTGTTCGCGCAAGGTAAACCGCAAATTAAGTTTCCGGATGAGGCTGAAAACCATCAGCAACAATCCGGCTATCATAAAACGGTATACCACCGAAACCAGCGGATCGACTTGTCCCAATTGAAATTTGATGGCAAACCAGGTTGATCCCCAGATGAAACATGGAATAACAAAATATAGAATTTGTCTGAGCTTCATTCGATGTGTTAAAAAATCATTTTTTCGATAGGAATAACCAGAATACCTGTAGCGCCGGCAGATTTGAGCTTCCCGATAATCTCCCAAAAGTCCTTTTCATCAATCACTGAATGAACCGAACTCCAGCCTTCTTCGGCCAATGGCATCACCGTTGGGCTTTTCATCCCCGGCAGATACGATTCGATTTCGGCGAGTTTATCGTTGGGTGCATTTAGCAAAATATATTTTTTCTTTTCGGCACGCTGAACCGATTCCATGCGGAAAATCAATTCATCCAAAATTGCCTTTTTAACTTCAGAAAGATTCGGATTAGCAATCAAAACAGCTTCCGATTTTATAACCACTTCAACTTCTTTCAGCCGATTGCTTACCAAGGTACTTCCTGAACTCACAATATCGAAAATGGCATCGGCCAATCCAATTCCCGGAGCAATTTCAACTGAACCGGTAATTACGTGAATTTCGGCAGTTATATTTTTTTCAGCAAAAAAGCCTTTCAAAATTTCAGGATATGAAGTTGCTATTTTCTTGCCGTTGAAATACTCAACTCCATTGTAAACATCATCCTTCGGAATAGCCAGTGAAAGCCTGCATTTACTAAAGCCGAGGCGTTTGGCAATAATCACATTTTCTTTCTTTTCGAGCATTTCGTTTTCGCCAACAACGCCAATATCTGCAACTCCCATTGCAACTGCTTGTGGAATATCATCGTCGCGCAGGAAAAGCGCTTCCATCGGGAAATTAGTTGCAGTCGAGATTAGTTTCCGGGAACTAAGGGGGAGTTTAATTCCTGCTTCATCAATCAATTTGATCGAATCTTCGTTTAATCTGCCTTTGGTTTGAACGGCAATTTTTAAAAGTCCTTCCATTTTGTATTTCGTTTAAACAAAAAAGGCCTACCACATTGGTAAGCCTTCTTATTGGGTTAATATCTTTTTGAAAAACATCAAAACAATTACTGCCTACCTGCGGATAGAATCACATGATGATGGCCGTAATATTTAACTGTTTTATTCATTTCAGCATTTTGTTAATGCAAATCTAGTTATAATATGAAACTAAAACAACTTTTCAAATTACAGTTTTCCGGATTTTACCTTTTTTTAATATTAAATAGAAAAACCGCCTTGAGAGCGGTTTGCCTATGGGCTTTATCCCAAGTATGTTTTTAGTAATTTACTTCGTGAGGTATGCCTTAACCTGCGGATTGCTTTTTCCTTTATCTGACGAACACGCTCGCGAGTTAAACCAAAACGTTCTCCGATTTCTTCCAGAGTCATTTCCTGACATCCAATTCCAAAGAACATTCTGATGATGTCACTTTCGCGCTCAGTAAGCGTTGCTAAAGCCCGTTCAATTTCCTTGGCCAATGATTCCATCATTAATGCTTTATCTGCATTTGGAGAGTCATTGTTAATCAAAACATCGAGGAGACTGTTATCTTCACCTTCAACAAACGGAGCATCCACTGAAATATGACGACCAGAAACGCGAAGCGTGTCAGCAACCTTATCAGCAGGCAATTCTAAAGCGTCGGCAAGTTCTTCCGGAGATGGTTTACGTTCATTTTCCTGTTCAAACTTCGAGAAAGCTTTGTTGATTTTATTCAACGATCCCACCTGATTTAATGGTAAACGAACAATTCTGGATTGCTCAGCTAACGCTTGCAGAATGGATTGACGAATCCACCATACAGCATAGGAAATAAACTTGAAACCTCTGGTTTCATCAAACTTTTCAGCAGCTTTAATCAATCCCAGATTACCTTCATTGATAAGATCGGGCAAACTTAAACCCTGATTCTGGTATTGCTTCGCTACAGAAACTACGAAACGCAAATTGGCTCGTGTTAATTTCTCAAGTGCGGCCTGATCACCCTTTTTAATCCGCTGCGCCAACTCCACTTCTTCCTCAACTGTAATAAGCTCTTCTTTACCAATTTCTTGTAAATACTTATCTAAGGAAGCACTCTCACGGTTGGTGATCGATTTTGTAATCTTTAATTGTCTCATATACCCTTCAAAAAAATAGCGTGCAAATATAGGCTTTTGAGGTCAATAATTCAAATGGTTTTTTTTCTCAGCTTATTGTTTACAATTTTATAACCAATATTCCTGTTTTATTTCGAGTCTGTTCCAAAAACATAGTAAGCTACTTCACCATTTGGGTATATTCCTTCAACTAATATTCCACCCCTCGAATTTTTAATAATACGTTTTAATTCATTAACCTCCGAAACAGCATTCTTGTTCACTTGTGTTATGATAAAGCCTTTTTTAATTCCGGTTTCCTTAAATTTACCATTGGCAAGTTCAGTGATTTTGACCCCATAACGAATTCCCAATTCCTCTTTGTCGCGGTCAGAAATCGCAACAAATTTCGCACCAAAAATATCTTCGGGATTGTTGTTGCCCTTCACAATAGCTGTATCTCCGTTCTTGTTACGGAGCGTTACGTTAAATGGTTTCCTTTTATTATCTCTTTTTACTTCAACTACAACCATATCACCAGGACTATGTTTTCCAATTTGCTCCTGAAGTTCAGATGTTGAATTTACATTAACATGGTCAACACTGATTATGATGTCGTTATCTTTAATGCCTGCTATTTCAGCAGCACCGCCTGCTATTACTTTCCCAACAAATACACCTTCAATTTTATCCAAATTATATTTTTTAGCAATGTCTGCATTAACATCATTAATATTTACATTTAATAATGCTCGTTGCACATCACCATATTCTTTTAAATCACCTACTACCTTTTGCACGATATTAGATGGAATTGCAAATGAATATCCACTGTATGAGCCAGTTTGAGAAGCGATAGCAGTATTTATCCCGACTAACTCCCCATGTGTATTCACCAGAGCTCCTCCACTATTTCCCGGATTAACAGCCGCATCAGTCTGAATAAATGATTCAATAGGCATCTGATCAGGATTAATCCCGATATTACGGCTTTTTGCACTGACAATTCCGGCAGTAACTGTTGATGTGAGATTAAACGGATTGCCAACGGCCAAAACCCATTCTCCCAATTTTAAGTTATCAGAATTACTGAATTTTAATGTTGGCAAACCTGATGCATCAATTTTTATAAGGGCAACATCTGTTGACGGATCGGTTCCAATCATCTTAGCTTTAAACTCACGTTTATCATTCAAAACAATACTAATTTCATCTGCATCGTCTATTACATGATTATTCGTTACAATAAATCCATCGGGTGAGATAATTACCCCCGATCCGGCTCCTTGCCTGATTGGCATTTGCTGTGAATGGGGATTTCCGTCACCAAAAAAGAAGTCGAAAATATTGTTTGAACCATATGAACCGCCTCGTTGAGTGACTTTAATATGCACAACTGCATGAACTGAATTTTCAGCGGCAAAAGTTAAATCGGGCAGCTGACCAGTTTCTGAAGTTGGCAAACTTGCATATTGCATCGACTGATCCTGCAGTACTGTTAAAACTTTGGGATCTTCGAAGTAACGTGTATAGGCCCATAGAGCTACAAATCCGCCAACAAGTGCCACCAACAATGTAAATAATCCTGTTTTCAAATTTTTCATCTCTTTTTACTTTTCGTTGTTCGAAATTTCTAACTTTAGTATTTGAATATTAAAGATAACGTATAACATTTACATGTGTTTTAACATTTGCAATTCATTTAAATTGTTTAACAGATATTAACAACAACCTTAACATGATTCATAAATCAACAAGATTATTGGAAGATATTTTTTATGATTAGGATCGTTAATTAAAAAATATCCCCGCATGAAATTTATCAATGAATTAAATCCAAACGTTTGGTTGAACATCAATTCTAACTATATTTACGTCTTCAATAAATAAAAGTAGGATGTCTGGTAGTTTTTTTAAAAAGTTAGCAATCCCCTCAAATATATCTACTTACCTAAGTCGTTCCCTGATTATTATAACTGTTGCCACTACAGTCATAATCGGAGCAGTGATGATTTTTCAACAATCCCTATATTTCAATAAACTTAGTGAGCAGAAAAATCAAGAGTACATCGAGAATCAGAAAATTTATATTAAAGAAATTGTAACAAACGAACTGGAATACATCAGAATACAGAATGATGTTTTTAAAAAACAGATTAATGATGAAATCAAGCAAAATGTAAATCAAGCATACTTTACTGCAGAAGAAATCTATCAAAAATACAACGGGAAGAAGTCTGAGGAAGAGGTTAAAGCACTTATTATTGCAACGATTTCATCGTTACGATTTGATATGGAATATGAAGAGATTTTTATATCAAACATTGACGGAACAGGAGTTTACTACCCGAGAAACCCTCAATTTACTGGCAAAGATATGCGTCTGTTTAGAGATTCAAACGGATCGACAGTTGTATTTAATGAGATAAAACTTTTGAATTCAAAGGATGAGGGATTTGTAGAATATGACATTAACTCTAAAAATAACTCTAGTAAAACTCATTTAAAGAAAATAACCTTTGTCAAAAAATTTGGCCATTTCAATTGGTATTTTGGATCAAAGCAATATTTGGATGACTATTTCCCCACGTTTAGAGATGAGATTGCCCAAAAGATAAGCTCTGTTCGATTTAGAAATGGTGGCTATGTATTTATGAATAATATGGATGGCACTCCTATTGTAATGGATGGCGCAGTTTATAAGGGCGATCTAAATATGCTGACAAATAAGGACAATCCACGTCATCAGGTATTTTTAGAGGAATTAGATGCTTTAAAGATAAACCCGGAGGGCGGATATTTTTATTATAAATGGAATAAGATAAATGAGACTACGGCCTCCGAGAAATGCTCTTATGTCCGTCCTTTTAATGAATATAATTGGTTAATCGGCGCCGGTTTCTATATGGATGAAATTGACTTGAGTATAAAAACTCAGCAAGCCTTGCTTCATAAGGATCAGCGAAAAAGCATCATGATAATACTGATTATATTCCTTTTGCTTCTACTGGTCGAATTTTTAATTATTTACAATTTCAACCGTAGATATAAGTCTGATTTTGAGCGATTTTTTAATTTCTTCTTTTCATTGCAGTCAAATTTTAAGCAACTAAATACCTCAGAACTTTATTTCGATGAGTTTAAACGGGCTGGAAAGGCAGCCAACCAAATGGTGTTATCGCGTAAGGAAATTGAAAATAAACTTATCATAGAACAGAAGAAAGCTACAGAATCGGACCGGCTTAAATCAGCATTCTTAGCCAATATGTCACACGAAATCAGGACTCCAATGAATGCCATTCTCGGCTTTTCAGAATTACTGGAAGATGAACATCAGGATGAACAGGACAAAGTAATATTCATCAAATTAATTCGGAAAAATGGCGACATATTGCTGAATTTGATCAATGACATTATCGATATTTCAAAAATAGAAGCCAATTTACTTGCGATTAGGAAAAGACCGGTTCATCTGACTAAATTCCTGAATGAAATGGACTATCATTATAAAGAAACAATTGCCTCCAGAATTGATAAGAGTCTAAATTTCAATACTATAAGCGAAATCGACCCTGAAATGACTATTTCAACTGACGAAGGAAGGCTTAGACAGATACTTGACAATTTGATTGGCAATGCGATTAAATTCACTTCTTCAGGCACAATTACAGTGAAAGCAAAGAAAGTCGGAGATTCTGTTTATTATAGTGTTTCGGATACAGGAATTGGAATTTCGGTAGATCAGCAAACGACTATTTTTGAACGATTTATGCAGGCAGAACAAGATCACAAGATGAACTTTGGGGGAACTGGCTTGGGATTAGCGATTTCGAAAAATTTGATTGAACTGCTTGGGGGAAATATAACAGTAGAATCGGAATTGGGTAAAGGATCTACCTTCTATTTTCACATTCCTGTCAATTAACGTTTTAGAACTTCAAACCACTTATCGACAGTCGGTTCAGGTTTATATTTCAAAAGATAATTCATTGCTTCTGCTGCATTTTCAGCTATAAAGTAAAGCTTGCGGTAATTCTCTTTGGCGAATTTTTCATCGTACGATTTCTCGAACTGCTTGAAAAGGTCGTCGTAAAAGTTATTCGTATTGATAAAAACGATTGCCTTGCAGTGGTAACCCAGTTGTTTTAAAGTAATAACTTCCAGAATTTCTTCGAGTGTACCAAATCCCCCGGCCAAAGCGATAAACGAATCTGACATTTCTCTCATTTTAAACTTCCGCTCCATCATATCTCCTGAAACAATTATTTCGTGTGCATGAATTGAAGCCAGATTAAAATCGCGTAACTTCTCAGGGATAACACCTATGGTTTTTGCACCACTTTTACCTGCTTCACGGGTAATGACATCCATTAAGCCAACATTTGATCCACCATTGATTAAACAATAGCCTGATTGGCCTATCAGACGCGCCAAATCGATCGCTTCATTCACGTAAACATCAGCAATTGCATTACTCGAGGAAGAAAAAACGCAAATATTCATAGTGCTGGAAAATGGAAAAAGTCATTAGTCATTCGAAAATTTTCCCAATGACCAATGACTCTTTTCTAAGATTTTTTATACATCAATGTTTGCATATACTGCATGGTCTTCAATGAACTGGCGGCGTGGCGGAACTTCGTCGCCCATCAGCATACTGAAAATATGATCGGCTTCAGCAGCATTCTCGATTGTTACCTGACGCAGTGTCCGCATTTCAGGATTCATGGTTGTAGTCCACAACTGTTCGGCATTCATTTCTCCAAGACCTTTGTATCTCTGAACATGAATTCCGGTTTCTTTTCCTTCGCCCCATTCTTCTATTAAACGTAGGCGTTGCTGTTCTGTCCAGCAATATTCTTCACGTTTTCCTTTCTTAACCAAATAAAGCGGAGGAGTCGCAATGTAAACATGACCACGCTGAATCAATTCATTCATAAAGCGGAAGAAAAAAGTCATGATTAACGTGGCAATATGGCTACCGTCCACGTCAGCATCGGTCATAATTACTACCTTATGGTATCTTAGTTTTTCGAGGTTAATCGCTTTCGAGTCTTCATCAGTTCCAATTGTGATTCCCAGCGCGGTATAAATATTCCTGATTTCCTCGCTGTCGTAAACCCTGTGAGCCATTGCTTTCTCAACATTCAGGATTTTACCACGCAATGGAAGGATGGCCTGAAAATGGCGGTTACGACCTTGTTTTGCTGTACCACCTGCTGAATCTCCTTCAACCAAAAACAATTCACAAAGTGAAGCATCTTTTTCAGAGCAGTCGGCAAGTTTTCCTGGCAGACCTGCTCCTGAAAGAACATTTTTACGCTGAACCAGTTCCCTGGCTTTGCGGGCTGCGTGACGGGCTGTTGCTGCAAGAATTACTTTATTTACTATGGCACGAGCAGCACGAGGATTTTCTTCCAGATAATTAGTCAGCATCTCACTAACGGCCTGATCTACTGGTAAACTAATTTCGGAGTTTCCAAGTTTAGTTTTAGTCTGACCTTCAAACTGAGGCTCTGCTACTTTCACTGAAACCACTGCCGTTAGTCCTTCACGGAAGTCGTCACCATTTATTTCGAATTTCACTTTGGCTAACATTCCACTACTATCGGCATAACTCTTCAGTGTTCTTGTCAATCCGCGACGGAACCCGGTAAGGTGTGTTCCTCCTTCTATCGTATTAATATTATTGACGTACGAATGAATATTCTCGCTAAATGAGGTATTGTAATGAAGTGCAATTTCTACCGGAACTCCGGCTTTTTCAGATGAAATATGAATGGTTTCCTCAATTAGGCGTTCACGGGTTCCATCAAGATATTCTACAAACTCTTTCAATCCTTCTTTCGAAAAGAATTCTTCATGTTTATATTTATATTCTGCGTCACCATCAATCTTGAATCTTTTGTCGGTGATATTCAATTGCAATCCTGCATTCAAAAAGGCAAGCTCACGCAAACGGGCGGCTAATATTTCAAATTTGTATTCTGTAACTAGGAAAATTGAATCATCGGGCTTAAATGTTACCGTTGTTCCGGTGCGATCAGTTACACCAACCTCTTTTACATCGTACAATGGCTTTCCTTTGCTATATTCTTGTTGCCAGATTTTACCATCGCGGTGTACCTGAACTTCCAATAAAATAGAAAGTGCATTTACGCACGAAACCCCTACTCCATGCAAACCACCTGATACTTTGTAACTTCCTTTATCGAATTTTCCACCGGCATGCAATACCGTCATAACTACTTCGAGTGCTGACCGATTTTCTTTGGTGTGTAATTCAGTTGGAATACCACGACCGTCGTC
>Ga0302292_1001051_pt1 | contig 18299 bp, 13 predicted proteins | sample III_Fen_N2_1_FD_194553 | JGI IMG/M metagenome (GOLD analysis project Ga0302292, IMG submission 194553) | Peat permafrost microbial communities from Stordalen Mire near Abisko, Sweden - III_Fen_N2_1 | ecosystem: Environmental > Terrestrial > Soil > Wetlands > Permafrost | place: Sweden: Abisko...
CTTTATTGATAGATTTAATGTAGTTATATCGAGCCTTAGAATATTCCATGTTAATCTCACCACTCTTTACCATATCGTTGATAGCAGCAAAGGCCAGGTATGGATTTATGGAACTTGCTCCATAACCAAATAACATGGCAAAGTGAGAAATTTCACGAGCCTCTCCAGTTTCAACAATAATACCAATCTGCATCCTCTTTTGAGTCTGTATCAGATGATGATGAACTGCAGCAACGGCAAGTAACGACGGAATTGGAGCAAATTCTGCCGAAACTTGTCGGTCAGACAAAATGATGAAATTTTTGTGATCGTCAACGGCTTGTTCTGCCTGTTTCAGTAACCCATCGAATGCTTTTTTAAATCCTTCAACACCATCTTTAACCGGAAAGACCATTGGAATGGTGGCATGCGTTAATTGCTCGTGTTTAATGTCCTTGATTTTTCCAAGGTCGGTATTGGTGATAATCGGATCGTCGAATTTAATCAGTTTGGCATGTACAGGCGATTCGTCCAAAATATTGGTATGCAGTGAACCAATGTAGTTGGTTAGCGACATCACCAATCCTTCGCGAATCGAGTCGATTGGCGGGTTGGTTACCTGCGCAAATACCTGACGGAAATAATTGAAGAAACGCTGCGGCTGTTCTGAGAAACAAGCCAGTGGAGTATCATTTCCCATCGAGCTGGTTGGCTCGTCGCCGGTTACAGCCATTGGTTTCAGAATCATTTCCATGTCTTCTTTCGAGTAACCAAATACTTTCGAAAACGCAGAGAATTGATCGCCCATGGATGAAGACACTCGCTGTTTAACTTCAATATCTCCCATCTGCAAACGGTTTTCTTTCAACCAGTTTCCATATGGATTGCGCGAACTCAACTGAGCTTTTACTTCTTTATCCGGAATGATGATTCCCAATTTGGTGTCAACCAAAAGAATTTTACCGGGGCGCAAACGTCCTTTTTCCTTAATTTCTTCAGCAGCAAAAATTTGCACACCAACTTCAGAACCCATCACAATCATATCATTCTTTGTGATAATGTATCTTGAAGGACGCAATCCATTGCGGTCAAGAGTTCCACCGATGTAACGTCCATCGGAGAATACCATCGAAGCAGGACCATCCCATGGCTCCATAATGGTTGAATGATATTCGTAGAATGCCTTCAGACTATCCGGAATTGGATTCTTTGAATTAAAAGATTCAGGAATCATCATACATAAAACATGAGGCACCGAGCGCCCAGCCATGTGAAGGAATTCAAGCGTATTATCAAATGAAGCTGAATCAGATTTATTGGGTTCGATTACCGGAAACAGTTTTGGCAAATCTTCTCCAAAAATTTCTGATTTCAGCAGCGATTCGCGGGCAGACATCCACATGCGATTGCCTTTCACGGTATTGATTTCGCCATTATGTGCAATTACTCGGAATGGCTGAGCCAAATCCCAAGTTGGAAATGTGTTTGTACTGAAACGTGAATGCACCAAAGCAATAGCGCTAGTAAATTTCGGATGCGAAAGATCTTTGAAATATTCTCTCAGCTGTCCGGAAGTGAGCATTCCTTTGTAAATGATCGTCTTGGTAGATAAACTTGGGACATAAAAAGCCTGACGGAATTTCAAATTTGAATTCCTGATTTCTTTTTCGGCCTGTTTACGCGCCAGGTATAATTTTTGCTCCAGAATATCCTGTTCCAAATCGGCTTTCACAAAAATCTGGCGAATATAAGGTTCAGTCAATTTGGCAATCTCCCCGGGGGCAGAACTGTCAACCGCAACATCGCGATACTCAATTAAAGTAAGACCCTCCTGCGCGATATATTTAGTCAGAATATCCTGACAGACTGTTGCTTCTTTTTTGTCCTGTGGTAGAAAAATCAAGCCTGTTCCAAACTTACCTGAAGCCGGAATATCCACCTTCAACACTTCCTTGATATATTGATCAGGTATTTGCATTAAAATACCGGCACCGTCACCAGTTTTATTATCTGCACTGGTGGCTCCGCGGTGTTCCATATTTTCAAGTACTTCTAATCCTCTTTCGATAATGTCGTGTGTTTTCTGGCCTTTGATATTAGCCACAAAACCAATTCCGCAATTATCGTGCTCATTGGCTGGATCGTACAACCCCTGCGCTTTTGGCAATCCTAAGTTCATCATCTTTATTTTTGTAGTTTTTGATTTAGTGAATGGGGGTCAGCTCTTCAGATTATTAATCATTCTGAACAAATCAATTCACAAAATCTAAAAATTATAAGCAAATTCATCATTTTCCTTACAAAATGAAAGCGAAAATAGTGATTTTTATAGAAAATTCAATTTTTTCAGAATAGTGCCAAAATATCAAAACGACACCATTACTTCTGAAAATGAACAAATAGGCTCAATCAATCCTCAATTATTCAACAAATTACAATATACATCAGCATTTTCACTGATTATTTGTAAAATTCAAAAAATAACGATTAATTAACAGAACACGAAACTAGCCAAGTAGTTCAGAATAGGCCTTTTCAATTTGCTCAAAATCATATCCCTCAACTACTGCAACCATCTTTTCAGCAATTTCATCTAAACACAAATTGCCAATACTTCCGGCGTGTGTATGATTTAAATCACGCGAAGGTTCATATGTTTGAGAATTAATCTGAGTTCCAACCTGCTTATAGGCATCTCGGAAAGGTACACCTTGCATTACAAGTTTATTGACATCTTCAACACTGTAAGCATATTTATATCGATCATCGTCCATTATGTTGGTATTCACAGTCATATTATCGATTGCAAAACCGGCAATGCCAATGCAATCTTGTAATTCCTGAAATGCAGGAAGAAAAACTTCTTTCAATAGCTGCAAATCACGAAAATATCCGCTTGGCAGGTTATTCGTCATTAAGCTAATCTGATATGGAATAGCTTGTATTTTATTGCAATGCGAACGAACCAATTCAAACACATCGGGGTTTTTCTTGTGTGGCATTATGCTCGAACCGGTTGTCAATTCGTCGGGAAGAGAGACAAAACCAAAGTTCTGGCTCATGAATAAGCACACATCGAACGCGAATTTTGAGATAGTGGCTGCAATTGACGAGAGCGCAAAAGCAACAGTTTTCTCTATTTTACCTCGCCCCATTTGTGCATAAATCACGTTGTAATTCATAGAATCGAAACCCAGTAAATCAGTAGTCATTTGGCGATCAAGCGGAAATGATGAACCATAACCTGCTGCAGAGCCTAATGGATTCTGATTAGTAATCTGGTAGGCTGCCTTCAAAAGAACGAGATCATCAACTAAACTTTCGGCATAGGCACCAAACCACAATCCAAATGAGGATGGCATAGCGACCTGCAAATGAGTGTACCCGGGCATCAGGTAATCACGGTTCATGATGGCTTTGGTCAATAATTTATCAAAGAGTTCGCAAACAGACTCAACCAGCTTTTGAATTTCGGAACGGGTAAAAAGCTTCAAATCAAGCAAAACCTGATCGTTACGCGAACGTCCACTGTGGATTTTCTTACCAGTATCACCTAGTTTTCGAGTCAGCATCAATTCTACCTGAGAATGAACATCTTCGACACCATCTTCAATTCTAAAATCACCTTTTTCGATAATCTTGTAAATTTCAACAAGTTCCACCTGAAGTTCAGCAAGCTCAACCTTTGTGAGTAAATTTATGGATTGCAGCATTTTGGCATGGGCAATCGAGCCCAGTACATCGAACTTAGCCAAATACAAATCCATCTCGCGGTCTTTACCAACAGTAAAATTTTCGACCAGCGAGTTAACAGAGGTTCCTTTATCCCAGAGTTTCATAGCATGTTTGTTTTTTGAAGTTTCAAAGATAAATCAAAATAAGGGTTTATGTATTTTCGGTGAATTAATATTCAAAAGTCCTCCGTTTTTTAATGTTGGTTGAATCTCAAATATTCCACAAAATAGTTTAGCAATTACAACATTGAATTTCAATTACCCAAATGAAATAAACAATCCTTTTTCTGAAGAACGATTCATTTTTGCCTCAAAAATTTAGAATAGTCCAATTAAACTGCAATTCAAATCTATAAAATCTGAAAGAAGATACTTTATAAACACTGACTGGTTTTAAATATTCTGGACAATCATTCTGAAAATCAACCTAAATACATGAACAAATTGCCTCTTTGTTGTTTTTATTAGAAACTAATTAAAGAGATATGGAAACAACTAAAGAAACAATCATCACCGTTGAAGCAACTATTAACGCTACGGTTAATCGGGTTTGGAAATTCTGGACTTTGCCAGAACACATCATTCACTGGAACAATGCCTCTGATGATTGGCACACCCCATGGGCAGAAAACGATTTTCGGGTTGGTGGAAGTTTTCTTTCACGAATGGAAGCCAAAGATGGCAGTTTTGGATTTGATTTTGGCGGTGCATATAATGAAATTAGAATGCACGAACTGATTGCTTATACCATTTTTGATGGCAGAAAGGTTCGAATCAGCTTTAGCTCAAGTGATAACTCAACTTCAATATCAGAAAGCTTTGAAGCAGAAGGTGTGCATTCTATTGAATTACAGAAAAGTGGATGGCAATCAATTCTGGACAATTTCAAACATTATGTGGAATCAAATTTTACATATAAATTATGACTTCCGAGCCAAAAGGACGGCAATACTCTGAATAAAGTCCTATTAAAATCTACACATTAAACGCTTCAACAACAAATAATTGAAAACATTGTAAACCCTTACTTACAATTAAAATCTATCATATCCTGAATTGATTTGCTGCAAACAGGGCAAAAGACATCAATTGTATGTAAGTTATTCATAAGGCAGTTTATCCATGGACGGTAAACTCCTTTAGAAACATATCCGCCACCTTCATAAACGCCCAATTTTTCCGCTTTTCTTTCTTTTTCAGGTGTCGGAATTATGCTTCCTTCAGGTAACATGTTCTTCCATTTCTTACCAAAATCGACCAATGTTGTCAAATTCGGCTCCCACGGCTCAACATCAGTAGGATAAAATTCCGAATATTCAACCCCACCTACATATTCGTCGCCCAAACCTGCGAATAGATGGCCAAACTCATGAATATAAATTTTCCCGGCTTCTTGAGGATGATGAGCTGCACTTATTCCGTAAAAATTATAAATAGCGCCACCTCCATATTTTGAGGTATTTGCCAGAATATAGATGTAATCGTACGGAGCATTTCCAGCCATATCGCGCACACCCTGAAAATCTTTGATCATTAGATAACGCTCTGAGTCGAAAGTATAATAGGAACCATTGAGCCGGGTTTTATTCCAGATATTTGCCCCCGGAACATCTGGACCTTCATCCTTTGAAGCTGCCCATACCCCACGAATATTAAACTTATGTTTGTTTTGTGAATACGGAGCATATGATAAAAATTCTTCGGCAAATTTCTTACAATCAGCTTTAAAAAGTTCTTCCTGACCTTCTGTATATCCTTCAGGCAACAAAACGATATCTACTTTTTTGTTTGAATCGCCAGAATGAACAACATCAAAAACCGGTAGTTTTTCATGTTCGTTTTTAATAAAATAACTTTTCGGATCAACGGTGTATTCAAATTTCTTCTCTCTCTCACCCTTTTTATTCCGGCTAACAATTGAAACCAGCACTTTTTGACGTGGAAAAGGCACAACAACCGATTCTGGGTAACAGCAGTCTGTCGCTTTAGCTTCAGGAGTGGTTTGCCACTCATCGAAAAGCGTACAATAACCTTTTGAATAAATCAGTTCATTGGTATCATCCGTGCGAACTTCAACAAAATGAGTTCCATATCCAAGCGAGTCAATCAGATTAGTTGTCGACCCTGCCCAAAAAGGTTCCTGAATGAGTTCGTCAAAATAGAACTTTTCCATAGTTGCATTTCCGCAATGATAGTAATCGAGCCGCAGTGTTTTTGTTTCAAAATATTTTTTGAACTGAGCATCTACGTTTTCGGCCAACAATGCAGTCATTAAAAAAAAGAGAAATAGCTTCATGCCCATGTTTTTTTGTAGTTACTACACCTGAAACCCTTATCGATCCCAAAAATCAAATATAGCACAATAAAAATCACAACAATATGTGCTTTTTCATGGTTAATTATTCATTACAAAATTTCAGATGAAAATATATCTGACTAAAGATTTTTTTCAATTTCAACATTTGCGTCCATGTTTTATTTAGTTGTCCTAATCATATTTGTAATTGCAGTAATTTTCCTGATGCTAATTCCCAAAAGGCAGACTACAAACGAAACGACTATTGAAGAAGAAGACACGCGCGACGTTCAGTCTGACTGCTGCGGTGCTCACGAAATCTATGAATTTGATGAGGATAAGTTTAAAGAGGATATAATCGAATATTTCGACGACGAAGAACTGGATGTTTTGCGAAATATTCGTGAGGATAAGCTTACGACAGCCGATATCGACGAATTACGCGATGTGCTTTATTCTTTGAAAACCAGGGAAATCAATAAATGGCTCACCAATATTAGCCGTCGCCACATCCAACTTCCTCCTATTTTACAACTGGAGGCCAGACAACTCATTGCCGATAGCCGGCAATAAATGTAAGGACTAAAAGAGAACGATGGTGAAAATTAAACCTGATTCTTTTTTCCCTTTCACTTGTGGTTTCTGGGTAATTCGAATGAAGCAAAGATGTTGCTTCAGAATAAAACTCATTAATATACCATTGCCGAGATTAACTACATGGTGGACTTAAACGACTTACTGTATTTATCGAGCTACTTCCGGAAATATTTTAGCGTTCTGCCATCGAGAACGGGTAAACCAAACAACCATACCAAAATATCAAATTGCTTTAGTAATCCTAAATGACGGTGATCATCCTGGTTCTGGACGGAACATTATCATTGTTTTCATAATAGCTGATGCGAATTTTTACGCCACCTCCTGACATAAACGAAAGGGGCATGAAACTTTGGCGACCATTCTCTCCAACTTGGAAATACTGGTAATGCGAAGGCTCATAAGTAGAAACAATCCAATTATTGACAGTGGAAGGTCGATAACTCCAATATCCAAAATTCAGTACACCTCCCTCAATAAACTCGAGTTTAATTTTAAGATTAAAACCTTTGGGAGCAGTTGTGCACAAGCAATACGAACCCGAGCTGCTTTGAAATAAAGTATTGTTCTTATTCAGGATATTTAGAACCCCATTAACCGATTCAGGATAACTAACAATACTCTCCAAGGCGTTAAACGATGTTTTCTCTTCGAATTCTGAAATGTATTTTTCAAATGCAGGTATTTGCAAATCACTTCCAGATTCAGAATATCTTTTTACAAGGTTCTCCCGGATTTTATTGGGATATAAAAACCGGGCATGGCTAATCAAGGCCGTCCCCAATGTCTCATTGTTCAATTTTCCATCTACAGCAATGTCTGATCTTAAATTTGCCAGTAACTCCGAAAATTCAGAAACAGAGCGATATCCCTGCAAAATAGCTGAAATTGCCAAAAGGATTCCATTGTCATCACCGCTTTTATTGATATCCAGCATTTCAGAACGTTGTATATCACTTTTTTCTATGCTGAAGATGTCGAGTATTTCTTTTATAGCCTGCTTCTTTGCTTCTGCGAAAGTCTGCCCTTCAGACACGAGCTTCTTTACTCTGTCTTTTTCGAGCGTGGAAATGACATTCACATTCAACGAATTGACATCAGAAATATCAGCTATCGCATATAATGATATTTGGGAATCTGAAACTTCGCCGGTAACTTCATTGAAGTAAAAGCCATCGGCTTTCATCTCAATCATAGGTGATAAAAGCTCCAAATTACTCAGTTCAAAAGTTCCTTGATTATCCTTTATTTGAGTATTAAATGTTTTACCGGTCTGGGACAAATCAGCACTGAGTTCGGAGACTGTGACAGACGTACTGATTAAAAAAGGACCTTTCTGGACAAAACCCGACAATTTTGATTTGGTAATTATCTCAGGATTATCATCTTTACACGAAATAATAAAAGTGAGTAACATGATCACGAACAACAATGAGTGGAAAAAATTTTTCATCGATCTTGATTAATTATGATAAAATAAAGCTAAAGAACATTTTTAAAACGATATATATGAAAGTTTATTTTTCCCAAATGATTTTATTTGTTGATTGAAAGTTTTCATTATTAAATGTCTCAGTTGAAAACAAACTCCTAACTTCGTTTGTAAATATGTACTAAACAAATCATGAAACTCAAAGCATTCCATAAAATGTCATACGGAATGTACCTGATTGCTTCGGAACATGAAGGAAAAAAATCGGGATACATTGCCAACACGGCTTTTCAGGTTACCTCTCAACCCCCACAGGTTGCCATCTCTTGTCACAAGGATAATTTTTCAACCAGGATTATTCTCGACTCAGGGGCTTTTTCTGTTTCTGTCCTGAAAAGGGAAGTGAACATGAAAATCCTCGGCGATTTTGGTTTTATGTCGTCAACAGATATCAATAAATTCTCAGGAATCAATTTTCTGAAAGGCAGCTCTGGTGCTCCTATTGTAACCGATAGCGCTGTGGCTTGGTTCGACTGCAAAGTGATAAAATCTATTGATTTGGGATCGCATTTCCTTGTGATTGGCGAAGTGATTGATTCAGACGAGCTATCGGATGAAGAACCACTAACTTACCAGTATTACCGCGAGAAATACAAAATGTATTCACCGAAAAACTCACCGACTTACATCGAGAAATCGAAATTGGAAGAAGATGTGAAGTCTGTCATCATTGAAGAAAAATCCGGAGAAACTGACGTTACTTACTTCGACGGACAAAAATACATCTGTGCTATCTGCGGTTTTGTTTACGATCCGGACGAAGGCGATCCGACAATGGGGATTGCTCCCGGAACTCCATTTGAACAATTACCTGAAGATTACCGCTGTCCGATCTGTAATGCTGGCAAGGAATATTTTCAGAAGGAGTAATAAATTGAAAAGGAGGAAGAAAAAGTTGCAGTGGTCGATCTCAATTATTCAGAAATTCAATCTACCACCTCATTCATCATTCTACACTTCAATCGTTCAAACAAAATAGTATTTTTGTGCCAAATATTGATAATTATGAAGAACAACTTCAACATCGCATTGACCCAGATTTCGCTGGATGCAACTCCGGAAGTGAATCTGAAAAAGTGTTTGGAATGGATCAGGAAAGCTGCCCGTGAAGGTGCCAATGTGGTTTGTTTACCCGAATTATATAGTTCGTTCTACTTTTGCCAAAGTGAAAACCATAACTACTTTGAATTGGCTGAGCCACTGCACAACGACTCATACAAAGCGTTTAGTGCATTGGCAGCAGAATTGGGCATTGTGTTGATTGTACCTTTTTTCGAACGCCGGGCTTCGGGGCTGTACCACAATTCTGCCTACATTATTGATACTGATGGTTCGGAAGCCGGTTTGTACCGCAAAATGCACATTCCGGATGATCCGAGTTATTACGAAAAATTCTACTTTACTCCGGGCGACATTGGATTCAAAGCGTTCGACACCAACGTTGGAAAGATTGGAACTTTGATTTGTTGGGATCAATGGTATCCTGAAGGAGCGCGAATTACAGCATTGCAGGGTGCCGAAGTGCTCTTCTACCCTACCGCCATTGGTTGGCATCCGTCTGAAAAAGCACAATATGGCGAAAAACAGCACGATGCATGGCGAACTGTTCAGCGCGGACATGCGGTGGCCAACGGAATTTTTGTAGCAGCCTGTAACCGGGTAGGTTTCGAAAAACCGGTGGAATCGTCGGCAGGAATCGAATTCTGGGGAGCATCGTTTATTGCCGGTCCGCAAGGCGAAATTCTGGCTGAGGCATCGCACCATAAAGAAGAAATTATCATGGCCGAGATTGATCTGGTGCTGATGGAAGATGTTCGCCGCAACTGGCCGTTTCTCCGTGACCGCCGGATTGATGCTTACGGAGACATTACCAGGAGGTTTATTGATTAGTATTATTGAAGGCATATCAATGGATATTTTTGTGAAATAAATATGTCGTTCATCGTCATTTTAAATCAAGAACACCACCAATTCTTACCCATTCTAAAAATGAAAAAATCATTCGCTATATTACTATTGCTGGCTCTTTTTTCGTGCAGCACCCCACCCAAACCGGAAGGACTGATCCTGAAAGTTCAGTACCAACCCGAAAAGACTTACAGCATTTCGACAATCAGAGGTACCGAAACGGTAATTAGCTATTCGGGTCAGGCCATTGCCATGCGAAAGCTGAAAAGCATGAACATTAAAAACCCAACAATTTCGAAGGTAAAAACGAAAACCGACACGGAACTGGTAACTGGCAAAAGGTCGGCTGACAAAAGCTTCCCGGTTAGTTTGACGTATAAAAAGACGATGAGCCTCGATGGAAAAAATGAGATTCCGGAAGGTTCTATGGTGCAAGGAGAAATCACCGGAGATCAACTGCCAATCTTCAGCAATGTTACTTCAACCACACTCGACACAAATCAAAAAAATCAACTTTTACAAACGGTTCAAACCACTTTCGAGCAATTCAAATTTCCGGAACAACGACTCAAAATTGGTGATCAGTTCTCCACAGATCGTCCAATGGAAATGGCAATGGAAAGCTCGACAATCGAAGTTGTAGTTACCACCACCTATAAGCTTCTTAGTATCAAAAACGGCATAGCACAATTCGAACTCAACCAGACGTACCAAATGACACCGAAGACGATGGACAATTCGTTCACAGGAAAAGGCAGCGGAAAAGGCCAGCTAAGCTATAACATCGGGAATAGCCTGATAACCGACTACTCCATCAAAACGGAGATTGAAATGAATAAGAAACTTGATTATTACGAGTTCGATCTAAAAACCGTGAATGAACTCAGTCAGACAACTCAAATTGGCAAACACTAGAAGAAAAAAGTGTGCATTTGAGCAAATCCGGATGGAATTCATAGAAATGACACGTGAAAAAGACCAAAATTCGATTCCCAACAGAAATTAACTACCTTTGAGCATATTGAAGCAAAAACAGACCACCTTCTTACTCACCTGATTGTCTTTCAAGCCTAATTTATAGTCGAATCATCTACTTATTTATTCGTTTAAGCACCCGAACTATCCGGAATTTAAATGATTAATAGCTTCGATTTTAAGGTTAATCAGCACAACGAAAACTATTGAAAGTGGTTAATGTTAATTCTAAAAAATAAATTGATATGAATATCACAGTAAAAATAAACACCGTAAAATCGATCGAAGAACTTGAAGGTTCGTGGAGCAATGATGACTTTACAGAGCTTTTAAAAAGATTCGATTATGAAGATTCAGCGAAATTAAAGCCAGGCGAGTTAAAAGAATATCTTTTTATGGCCATCTCCGACTTTGAGCCTAATGAGGCCGCGGTAATTCTTCTTAGTTATAAACTTCCGGAAACATTTTCAGCGGGTCAAATCGACAATCTTTCGCACGAAATGTTGCGAGAAAAAATCTCCGAAAATTATTCTGATATTTATATCCACAAATTCTTATTTGAGATCAATCAATTGCTTTACAAGGCTTACAACGGAAAATTTCCGTTAACAAAGGCGAATTTGGTTGAATTCGAATTGAAGATGGAAAATGAGGAAGAAACAGAACTTACAAAAGAACTTGGACTAAAAGCATTGAGTAAAAGTTTATCGGACAACTGCTTATTGAACAGACTGTTTAATGAACAATTGGAAAGCGATGATTCATTTCCTGAAGCTGAAGGAATCATTTGGAATTTACAGAAAAAAGGAAATTTTCAGTATGCAATAACAGCTTCTGAAAAATGGTTCAGCAAAGATGATTTTGAGAAAACAGAATATGAGTGTACAATAATCCCATCATTGGAAAATTCAGAGCCGAAATAAAAGAAGAAAAGTTAAATTCGCGCTTTCAATTAAACACCTTGATATGACAATAATATCGCGTCGATTCCCGGCTGAATGGGAAAAACATCAGGCTACCTTGTTATCATTTCCTGCTGAAGGCCGCGATTGGCCGGGAAAATACCACGCCATCAAATGGGCATTTGTGGAGATGATCAAAAAAGTGACTGCCTACGAACCAGTAATTCTGGTTGTAAAATCGGACGAACTTCGCGAAAAAGTAGCCGTGATGCTCCAGCAGGCACATGTCGATCCTGCTCAGGTGAGCTACATCATTAAAGATACCAACCGCAACTGGATGCGCGATTCGGGACCGGCTATCGTAAAAACTAGCGACGGAGGCCGCGAAGCCATTCAATTTGGCTTTACCGGATGGGCCAAATACAAAAATCACCGAAAAGATCAGGGAATTCCGGCAGCAGTAGCCCAACATTTGGGTCTTCCGGTAACTCCTGCCATCTATAATAACAAACCGGTAGTACTCGAAGGCGGCTCCATCGACGTGAACGGCTGCGGAACACTGATCACCACAGAAGAATGTTTGATGGATCCGGTGCAACAGGTTCGGAACAAAGGTTTCCGAAAAGAGGATTACGAAAATGTATTCCGCGAATACCTTGGGGTGACCAATACCATCTGGTTGGGCGAAGGCATTGAAGGCGACGATACCCATGGACATGTGGACGATATTTGTCGCTTTGTAAACCGCAATACGGTGGTTGCTGTTCAGGAGCCAAACGCCAGCGACCCGAATTGTGCCAAACTCGAAGCCAACCTGGAAATACTCCGGAATGCCAAACTCGAAAACGGCGAAAAACTGAATGTAATTACAATGCCCATGACTGGCCGTCTCGACTTCGAAGATTTGCGTTTACCTGCCAGTTATGTGAATTTTTTGGTTACCAACGGTTGTGTTTTGATGCCGACTTTTAATGACAAAAACGATTACAAAGCGCTCGGAATCCTGACCGATTTATTTCCTGACCGCGATGTGATCGGGATTAATGCTGTCGATTTAGTTTGGGGATTGGGAACTTTGCATTGTTTGAGCCACGAGATTGGCGGCTAATTTTCTTCGTCACCCCGAATTTATTTCGGGGTCTGATTTAAAAGCTGGGATCATGAAACAAGTTCAGGATGACGTGATATCATCTTCCTTTATTCGGCTATGTTTTGATCCGTATGAAAAATAGATCAACAGGCCAACAACCAGCCAGATGCCAAACCGGTACCAGTTGGTTACCCCCAACTGACTCATCAGGCCCAGGTTTGTAAGTAAGCCAAGCACTGGGATAAGCGACCATCGCTTCACTACTGCCTTGTAAGTGATGATAATTGAAACGATACAGAAAGTCAGAAAAGGGAAATGATTTTTCACCAATTCGAACACATTAAATCCTGTCGAAAAATCTGATCCAAAACTGGATATATCAATCCCCGAATTCCAGACAGCAATCAAAATAACTATCCAAATGGGCAACAGGTAGCGGCGACTATCGGCATACGGAACCCGAAATCCTTTTCCATCGTGTTTTTGTTGTCCGATCGGATTCATAACAAGAATTCCTCCTGAAACGAGAATAAAAGCGAACAAAGTACCAATACTGGTCAGGTCGGTCACTTCGGTCAGGTTTAGAAAAAGCGAAGGAATGGCCACTACAAAACCTGTTAAAATAGTCGAGAATCCGGGAGTACGGTATTTGGGATGAAGTCGGGCAAATATAGGTGGCAAAAGTCCGTCGCGGCTCATGCTCATCCAGATTCGAGGCTGCCCAAGTTGAAAAACCAGCAAAACACTCGCCATGGCAATCACAGCTCCAGCGGCAATTACTCCAGAAAGTTTAGTCAGATGAAGTTTTGTAAACACGTAAGCCATCGGGTCGGAAACGCCCAATTCGTTGTATGGAACCATTCCGGTTAAAACCAGACTGATTAGCACATACAGAACTGTAGTAATCAGTAGTGCATAAAACATCGACAAAGGTAAATCTCGTCTTGGGTTCTTACATTCTTCGGCAGTTGTTGAAATGGCATCAAAACCGATGTAGGCAAAAAATACTCCCGAAACGCCTTTTAAAACTCCACCGAGACCATTGGGAGCAAACGGACTCCAGTTTTCAGGTTTCACATAAAAAGCTCCCACACCAATAACCAATAGCAAAATGGCCACTTTCAACAAAACAAAAAAATCGTTTGTAATTCGCGATTCACGAATTCCCCTGTAGCAAATCCAGGTAATCACAAAAACAATGAAAAGCGCCGGAAGATCAGCTACTAAATGGAAATTACCAATCTGCGGTGCATTAGTCCATGCTGAAAATGCATCGGCAAGTTCAGGACTTAAACCAGACAAAGGAGTTCCGGCATTCATCGCATCAACGGCGGCATGATAACCACGGGAAGCAGTCAGAAAATCGGTTGAGAGATAGCTTGGAATATGAAAGCCAAGGCCATCCATCAATCCGGTAAAATAACCCGACCACGAAATGGCCACAGCAATATTCCCAATGGCATATTCCATGATTAAATCCCAGCCAATGATCCAGGCAATCAGTTCACCAAAACTTACATAGGCATAGGTATAGGCGCTTCCGCTAATTGGAATCGACGACGCAAATTCGGCATAACACATGGCCGACAATCCACAGGCAATGGCAGTAAACACAAAGAGCAGCGAAACGGCAGGACCACCGCTTGCTGCGGCATTACCAATGGTACTGAAAATACCGGCGCCAATAATGGCAGCGACTCCCAAGGCAGTCAGGTCGACGACACGAAGAGTGCGTTTCATGCCGCCGGTGCTTCCTTCCATTGAGTCGGCGTCTCTTATGATATGCGAAATAGATTTTTTCCGAAATAGATTATCAAGCTTCACTGGACAAATTGTATTGGGCAAAAATAAAGAAAAAAGAATCCATATCGATTTCTACTGAGGTCATAAAGAACGAACAAAGCATATTTCAATAATTAGTCTCCTGAATAGCATGAGCGAAACAAATAATCACTTAAAATTGGCATAGAGGGTTACCTTTTATTGTTTTTGGGAATATAGCTTTAGTTTTTTGAAAACACCATGCTGTTGAAAAGAACAAAACATGTAACTTTTTAGACTAATATGAAAAAAATATCTCAAATTAAGATTGCAATAATCTTCTTCATATGTGTTCTTCAGCTTTCTGCTAAATCTCAGAGCCACCAATATTTCATTATTAATGGAAAAGTGATTACAGAATCGAATGAAAATGAATTAGGCAATGGTTCAATTCAGATTATAAAAAACAATCAAAAAGCAATTACATACCAAATGTCAGGGCAAAATTGTTTCAGGCTCGAACTCGAATATAATGCTGAGTACCAACTTATATTTACAAAAGGAGGAAATCAAAAGAAAACAATCATTGTCAATACAGAAGTTCCCGATAATTTAGTAGCAAGTTCTTCAAATTTTCCACATTTCTTAATGGCAGTTAAGCTTTTAACCGATAACAAAGATCAGGCAAACTTCTACTCCGAAAATCAGATTCAATACGTAAGCTACTCATCTGCAAGTCATAGCTTTGCTAAAATACCGACTGTGTTTGAAGCAAATTATGTCGAGAAAGAGAAGTTCTACAGAAATTCTGAAATCCAAATTCAGGAAAACGAAGCGAAATTACAAGAGTATAAAATGTTCTAAAAACCTTGCTGCTTTACTGCAAAACTGTACCCGAATTATTTCCATTCAATATATTACATCCTCAAAGTATTAATTTTATACCATGTTTTATTTATAATCTCTTCAATAAACATGAGTGCGATGCAAATCTTTTCGTTGATTTGGTTATTTTTACGATGCAATTAAGATGTTTTCAAATCACATAACGGTTCAGCAGTAATTCATCGAATTCAAAAAGGTATGCAAAAGATAGGTCGGCTAAGTTTCTTGATTTTTATAATTCTTAATTTTTTATTTCAGATTCCAACTCAGGGGCAAAGCAAAAAGTTTTTTGTTATAACCGGTAAAATTGTTCCGGAAGCAGAAAGTACATCTGGGAGTGGAACCATTGACATCACTAAGAACGAGAAAGAAACATCGACAATAAACATCCCTAAAAACGGCCGATTCCGTTTCGAACTCGAATTTTTTAATAGCTTCAGCTTAACGTTCAAATACCCGGGACATTTTAATAAAATCATCACTGTTTCAACCGAAATTCCTCAGGAAGTATGGCAACGCGATAATGATTTTCCACCATTCCCAATGATCGTACAATTGTTTAAAGAATTTGAAGGTGTAGATAAAAGCTTTGCGCTAAAACCATCAGGTAGAATATTTTACGACAAAGGAATAGATAATTTTGCCAAGGAAAGCTTTACGTCTGACATGCAATTCTCCGATCAAATTACAACAGCCAAAACAAAGGATAATCAAGTTGTAAAAGAAGCAGAATCAATCTCAAAAGAGAATGCTCAGGACCTCGCTGCTAAACAGAGAAATTTCGATCAGCTAATTAAAGAAGCGGATACTCATTACCAAAGAGGCGAATACCAGATGGCTTTATTGAAATATCTGGAAGCCCACAGTCTTTTCCCTGAAAAAGCATATCCAAGTGATAGAGTCGCCGAACTTCAGGACTTAGTTAAAGCACTTGAAATCACTGAAAAACAAAAAGCAGATTTAGAACAAAAATATAAGTCGGCTATTGCCAAAGCGAATGGGTTTTACGATCAGAAAAGTTATAAAGAGGCGAGACCTATCTATGAAGAAGCTTTACAATTCAAGCCTGGCGATGTTTTCTCAAACGGAAGGATTAACGAAATAGATCAGCTGCTTGCATTACTTGAAAAACAAAATCAATTCAAAGATCTGATTGCAAATGCTGATAACAATTACAAATCTAAAAATTTTGATCAGGCCATTGAATTGTATAATCAGGCCAAACTGCTTGTTCCACAAGATCAATATCCACAAAATCAAATCAACCTGATCAATCAGGAAAAGGAGCGACAGTCAAAACTTGATCAACTCGATAAAGAATTTAATCAAAATTTACAAACTGCGAACACACAGGTACAACAAAAGGATTATCTCCAGGCACTTAGCTCATTCAAAAAGGCGCTAGAATTAAAACCTGACAACAAGCTAGTTAAGGATAAAATTGCAGAAACAGAGTTAGCTTTGGTTGCTGTTGAAAATGACAAAAAGTATCTTCAGGCTATTCAACTTGCTGATCAGGCGTTGGCCAAAAATGATTTACAAAACGCCAAAATGCAGTATCAGGAAGCCTTAAAATTAAAATCTGAAGCTTATCCCAAAACTAAACTTGCCGAAATTGCAACTAGTGAATCAAAAGAAATTGACTTTAATAATCTGGTATCCAAAGGAGAAAAAGCATTTACTTCCAGCAATTTTGATGAAGCGCTTATTTCATTTACCGAAGCACTTAAAATAAAACCATCGGAAACATCAGTCAAAAAGCGAATTGAGGATTTACAACTCCTGAAGAATAAGGAATTATCAGAAAAAGAATATGCAGGATTGATTGCTCAGGCTGATCAGAATTTTAATACCAATCAATTTGACGAAGCAATTTCAGGGTATAATAAGGCTATTCAAATCAATAAAACAGAGACATACCCAAAAGATCAAATCAAAAAAATAGATTCCTATCTATCCATTATAAAAAAGGCTGACAAAAGCCTTCAATCAAAAGATTATTCCAGTTCTATTTCATCATTAAACAGTGCACTTGAGCTGAAAGCAAATGATAGTTATTCTATAAGTAAAATTGCCGAAATTCAGAAGATACTTGCAGATCAGAAACAACTTGAAGAAAAAGTCAGTGCTGAGTTATTGGCATACAACGAAACTATAAAAGCTGCAGATCAGTTATTTACTAATAAAAGTTATCTTGAATCATTAAGTAAATTTAAAGATGCCTTGGCGATGAAGGCGACTGAAACTTATCCGCAGAAAAGGATAAAAGAAATTGAAACTATTCTTGAAAAAGCAGGTCAAGAAAATGCTCGCGTCGATAAAGAATACGCAGACGCTATTGCACAAGCAGACGTTTTATTTGAAAAGAAAGATTACCCAAATGCCCAGTCATCATACCGTAAGGCACTTACCATTAAGGCTGATCAGGTTTACCCTAAAGATCAAATCCGCAAAATTGATGAGACTCTTGCCGAAAATCGACGCCGTGAAGAAGAAAATCAGAAACAACAGCAAGATAAACAGAATCTTGCATTCAATCAGGCAATGTCAAACGCCGATAAATCATTTAGCGATAATGACTTCAATTCAGCAAAAACAGGTTATGAGACCGCGCTGACGATAAAACCTAACGATCCGGTTGCCAAAGAAAAATATGGACAAACTGAAGCTAAACTTGTCC
>Ga0302292_1001052_pt1 | contig 18284 bp, 18 predicted proteins | sample III_Fen_N2_1_FD_194553 | JGI IMG/M metagenome (GOLD analysis project Ga0302292, IMG submission 194553) | Peat permafrost microbial communities from Stordalen Mire near Abisko, Sweden - III_Fen_N2_1 | ecosystem: Environmental > Terrestrial > Soil > Wetlands > Permafrost | place: Sweden: Abisko...
CGGATATGAAGCAGATAAATAGGCTAAAAATACTTCTTGTCGAGAAGAATAAGAGCGGAAAATGGCTTGGCGAACAATTGGGGAAAGATCCTGCCACGATTTCAAGATGGTGTAACAACCACGCTCAACCATCTGTCGAAACTTTTACCCGCATAGCCGAGATATTGGACGTTGACATCAAAGATTTATTCCATTCTACAAGGAGAGTGAATAAAAAGAACTAAATAACGAATAAGCCGTTAGCATATATGAAATTCTTCGACAACGTAAAAGACACTGTAAAAGATGATTTACAGCAGACCATAAAACAAGACAGCAAACTATCCATTGCTGCGTCTTGTTTCTCCATATATGCTTTTGAGGTTCTGAAGAATGAACTCGAAAAAGTGTCCGAACTTCGTTTTTTATTTACTTCACCAACATTCACTGCTGAAAAAACGCAAAAAGATAAACGAGAGTTTTATATTCCCCGGCTTGGTCGTGAACGAAATTTGTATGGATCAGAGTTTGAATTAAAACTTCGCAATGAGCTATCGCAAAAAGCCATTGCTAAAGAATGTGCCGATTGGATTCGTAGAAAAGTAACCTTCAAATCAAATATTACACAAAACAATGCTCCGGGCTTTATTCATGTAAACGATAAAGACGGATATGCGTATATCCCCATTAATGGTTTTACCACTTCAGATATTGGATGTGACAGGGGAAACAACCTGTGTAACCCTGTCAACCGATTAATTGCACCAATTAGCCAAAACTACTTGCAACTATTCAATGAGCTTTGGAACGATAAAACAAAAATGCAAGATGTCTCAGAGGATGTTTTACCCAACGAAGCGACAGGCTTTAAAGAAAGTGCAATTTGGAAGAAGCTTTACAATTCCCAAAAAGACGCGGCCTTTGCCATTATCAATAAACTGGAACGGTACAACGGTTGTATTTTGGCTGACAGTGTCGGTCTCGGCAAAACGTTTACAGCCCTTGCTGTCATCAAATATCACGAAAACCGCAACAAGTCAGTGCTGGTGCTTTGTCCAAAAAAGCTGTCAAACAACTGGAACACCTACAAAGACAACTACGTCAACAATCCCATTGCAGCAGACCGGTTACGGTATGATGTGTTATACCATACCGACCTGAACCGCAGTAATGGAAAATCAAACGGTTTGGACTTGGATCGTCTCAACTAGGGTAATTATGACCTTGTCGTTATTGATGATAAACCTTGATACCGTATGGGAAAACATAATTACTCAAGTAGGAAACATTGAGGTTGAACCGGGCAAAACGCTTGATGAACAAATAAAACTCAACGAGGAACGTGAAAAACTGCAGCAACGCATTGAATCTTTGGAACGGTTGGCGCGAGCTGAAAAGCAGCCGAGAAAAAAGTTCGAACTGGTGCAGGAGATAAAGAAATTGGAAAACGAAATAAATGCGTTATGAGCAAGCTAATAAAAATTGATTCAGAATACAAACAATGGTTTGCTGAGATAAAAGAGCATATCAGAAGTGCTCAAATCAAGGCTGCATTATCTGTGAACAGCGAGCTGTTGTCTATGTATTATGACTTAGGAAAACGTATATCATCTATTAAAGCCGACACTCGCTGGGGAGGTAAATTTTATCAGAATCTAAGCACTGATCTGAAAGTGGAATTTCCTGATATGCAGGGATTTTCGGAAACAAATCTCCGTTACGTTGTGAAGTTTTATCGGTTCTATTCCGATGCTCCATCAATTCCTCCCCAAGTTGGGGAGGAATTGATGGAGTGGCTATCTTCAATTCCTTGGGGACACCAAAAGTTCTTGATTGATAAGTGCAAATCGGTCGAGGAGGCTCTTTTCTATATTCAAAAATGCAGAGAAAAGGGTTGGAGCAGAAACGTATTGATGAATTACTTTGAAAGCAACCTTTTTGGTTCTGAAGGACGAGCGATAACAAATTTCTCGCTTCAATTGCCCGATTCTCAAAGTGATTTAGCTCAACAAACACTCAAGGATCCCTATAACTTTGATTTCCTTGCAATGCGTCAGGGATATAATGAGCGAGAGTTAGAAGATGCTCTGACCACAAACATTACAAAATTTTTGATGGAATTGGGGAGCGGCTTTTCGTATATTGGACGCCAACAGCGAATTCAAGTTGGAGAGAGTGAGTTTTTTATTGACTTACTGTTTTATCACATAAAGCTTAGGTGTTTTGTCGTGGTTGAATTAAAAACCGGAGAATTTAAGGCCGAGTATGTAAGTAAGTTAGGACTTTATGTATCGGCAGTCAACCACCAAATGAAACACGCCACCGACCAACCAACAATTGGTTTGTTGATTTGCAAGAGCAAAGATGAAGTGGTGGCTCAATACACATTAGAGTCAACCTCTCAACCTATTGGAATTTCAGAATACCAACTGAAGGAACTGTATCTTGAGAAAATTGAAAATGCGCTTCCAAGTATAGAGGATTTGGAAAAAGAGTTGTAAGGGCTGTGTTAGTGCAAATAAGTTGGAAATCAGGGAATCTTCGTCATGAGAAAAAGAGCAAATATAAAACATCATTTTATGCCACAGTGTTATTTGAGAAATTTCTCGAATAGCGAAAACGGTATACATACATATGACAAGATTATATCAAAACCATACTACGCAGCGATAGATAATTGCTGCGAAATAGATGATTTTTACAGATTATCAAAGGACTATATTAAAGAAATTACCGATGGCTCTGCCGAAAAGAGCGTTGAACGCCGTTTTGCTGAAGAACTTGATATCGCAGATGAAGTCTGTGTTTATGCTAAACTGCCCAAAGGTTTTGCGATACCCACGCCTGTTGGAAATTACTCACCGGACTGGGCCATCGTTTTCAACGAAAACTCGGTAAAACACATCTACTTTATTGCTGAAACAAAGGGAACCATGGAATCACTTCAAATGCGCCCCATTGAACAAGCAAAAATTCAATGTGCCAAGAAGCTGTTTAATGAGATTTCCACCAGCAAGGTGAAATACCATGATGTGGATTGCTATCAGAGTTTGTTGGATATAATGAAAAGTATCTAGTTCAAAATAGATAATCAACTAATAAGCAAGATATGGAGACATCTAAAATGCGTTAAATAGACTATTTCAATTAAACAGGTAAAAACACATGACCAAACTCGAAAAACTCTACAGCACCATCCAGAACCTAAAAGAATTAGGCCTAGAGATAGGCGATGACCTATTGAAGCAAACGAATGAACTGGAACAGGAAATCATCAAAAAAGAAATAGTAGAGCTGTTCGAGCGTGACCAATCCGTGATTTCCCGACATATCAACAATGTCTTTAACGAAAAAGAGCTGCCCAAGGAAAGCAATATGCAAAAAATGCATATTGCTAATTCGGACAAACCGGTTTCATTTTACAATCTGGACGTGATCATATCGGTTGGCTATCGGGTTAAATCGCAGCGTGGCACACAGTTTCGCCAATGGGCTACACAACGGCTCAAAGGTTATCTCGTACAAGGTTACGCCATCAATGAAAAGCGTCTGGCTCAAAAGCAACAGGAAGTAGAATACCTCAAAACGGGCATCCGAATACTCAAACGAGCCATTGGTCAGCAAGCGACAGAAGACGACAGTCAAATGCTCCGCGTGTTTGCCAAAGGATTGGCACTGCTCGATGACTACGGTCACCAAACGCTTGAGACAAAAGGGAAAACCCTTTGGGAAGCAATATATCCCTCTTTGGCTCAAGTGGCTGTTTTTGCAGCCTTAAACAATGGCGATTTTGCCTCACTGGTTGATGCAAGGCTGTACCTTCCACAAGACTGGTGTGAAAATCCTGCCCGTTGCCACGAAGCCGGCCGGCATACCGGAAGAGCACAGGACGTTCAAGACAAAGCTGGATCTGGCTCTTGAAATCGTCAAACACCAGATAAGTAACGGAATATCGTTTGACTTCATCGGAGCTGACGGATATTATGGCAACGACGCCAACTTTGCCGATGAGATTGATAAGCTTGGTTATTTGTATATGCTGGACATTCTTGTTTCATCCTTCATCCTGAAGGAGAAACTTTACTGCTTTGAGGAAGCTCCACTTCTTTCGGCCAAAGACATAAAAGAATTAATGGCCTTTGAGCTTTACAAGAAAATGACCGAGGAAGAAGTCTTTGATAAAATACTCAACAGGCACTTCTCTTTCTCCGGATTCATAATTCGAATTAGTGGATCTATTAATTCCGAGAAATGAGGTCATTTGTTTTTGAGAGAATCTATTGGCCTCGTTTAAGCACTTTAAATTTTTTTTAAGTACGGGGTTTCCCAATGAACCAAATCGATGTAAAATAAACTTTAAAAGATTTAATTTTATTGAAAATAATATATATTTGTATGACGAAAATACACAGCGGTGTAAATTCATAACATACTAAATTACAGAGGCGTTTTAAAATATTATCCTGTTCTGAAATCTGGATAATTTCTTAGCGATGGGATGATAGTAACAGACGCTCCATAGTCTATATCTATGGCATGGGGCTATGCTTATCATCGTCGATAGGGCCGTCTAGAGCCTCAGAATAGTGGTAAGTTTAACAGTCCTCACGCCTTCTTTTTTATAATAATCTGAACTTTGGGGACAAGGGATGACAAAACAATGGACAAAATGAAAAATAATATTTTTCTAATAATATTAGGTCTTGCACTTTCTATTGGAACTATACAAGCAGATGTTGCAGTGACCCTTAATGTCGCAACGGCTGGCACATTAAGTACATTGATTGATCCAAGCAAGAAAAATCTAATTACTAATTTAACACTCACTGGCGAGCTGAACGGAACGGATATTCTTTATATTCGTGAAATGGCCGGAAGTGATGTGTATGGGAATGCTACTTCAGGAACGCTTTCTGTACTTGATCTATCTGGAGCTAATATTGTAAGTGGCGGTAGTGCTTATTATGGTTATTATTACACTGCGGCCAATAATGGTTATTATTACACTGCGGCCAATAAAATAACTAATTATATGTTCCAATATTGTGATAGCTTAATTTCTATAACCCTACCCAATAGTGTTACTTCTATAGGGAATTATGCTTTTAATCAATGCACAGGATTGACTTCTGTAACAATACCGAATAGTGTTACCTATATAGGGGAAGGTGCTTTTCAGGAATGCACAGGGTTGACTTCTGTAACAATACCGAATAGTGTTACCTCTATAGGTGATGGTGCTTTTTGTGCTTGCACAGGTTTGACTTCTGTAATAATACCGAATAGTTTTACCTATATAGAGAAAGAGGCTTTTAGGGCTTGCTCAGGTTTGACTTCTGTGACAATACCGAATAGTGTGACCTCTATAGGGGATTGTGCTTTTTGTGGTTGCATAGGATTGACTTCTGTGACAATACCGAATAGTGTGACCTCTATAGGTGATGAAGCTTTTTCTAATTGTAAAGGATTGACTTCAATTATTATACCAAATAGTGTGACTTCTATAGGGGAAGGTACTTTTTCTGATTGTACAGGATTGACTTCTGTAACAATACCGAATAGTTTTACCTATATAGGTAATGAAGATTTTTCTGATTGTACAGGATTGACTTCTGTAACAATACCGAATAGTGTTACCTATATGGGGGAATATGCTTTTTATGATTGCACAGGATTGACTTCTGTAACAATACCGAATAGTGTTACCCATATAGGGGACTATGCTTTTTCTGAGTGCAAAGGATTGACTTCTGTAACAATACCGAATAGTGTTACCTATATAGGGGTTGCCTCTATAGGGGACTATGCTTTTTCTGAGTGCAAAGGATTGACTTCTGTAACAATACCGAATAGTTTTGCCTATATAGGGAACTATGTTTTTTATGATTGCACAGGATTGACTTCTGTAACAATACCGAATAGTGTTACCTCTATAAAGGAAGCTGCTTTTTATGATTGCACAGAATTGACTGAGATTCATTGTCAAATGACAACACCATTGTCAATTACAAGCGATGTTTTTGCTAATGTAAATAAAAGCACTTGCAAACTATACGTTCCAAATGGTTCATATAGTGAATACTGGGTAGCAGATGTTTGGAAAGATTTCACAAATATCACTGAAGAAGGTGTTACCGCTGTCAATGATATAAAGACAAATAAGGCAACTGTTTATACTGAACAAAATGCTATAGTTGTTAAAGGTGTCAATTTAGGTGAAACAGTCTCTGTTTATAACGCAATGGGAACTTTAGTGCAAACCATTAAAGCAACCAATGATGTTAGAATCAAGGTCCCCTCTAATCAAGTTTATCTTGTTAAAATAGCTGAGAAAACTTTTAAAGTTGCTTTATAGAAAAGAAAGAGCAAAGCGATTTATTTGCAGCTTCTCATGTTATAAAAGCCTGTAGTCTTTAGTGGTTGCAGGCTTTTTGTATTTTTGTGTGGATATTTCAGTGATATTCACCCACTGATTCCGGTCATACCCACCCAGTTTGTGGCTTGACGAAACGGAGTGAATTAATGGTATATTTTTCAATTGAAATAAACAGATAAGATTATCGATGGTTGTAACTGCCCTTATTTTTCCCGACTCAGAAAGAGGTTTTAAACTTTACTTACACTTTTAGCGTTATCAGTTTTTAATTTAAAACTCTATATTCATACGCGTGTCAAAGGATTGTAATATTGTGGACATATATTTATGGAACAATTGAAAAGTCATGCAAAGATGAAAGGAGATATTTTGTATTTATTAATACCAGGAGTTATAGTCCTTGCTCTCGTGGCCTTTATCGTCATTCAGGATATAAAAGATCGTAAAGATTACATTCGGAGCTTAAATGCTATGGATGATGTTGATGACAAGATTTGCAACCCCAAATGAAGAACCCAACCCAGGCTCAATCATTCATGGATAAACTTAGTGAGGTGAGAAAATCACACATCGCTGATTTAGTGAATTGGTGTCCGCTTCTGGCTACACGCGAACCTGACGTTTTCTCTTTTGATCCAATTTCAAAACCGAAAAGCTTAAAAAGCCTGACCAATTCTTCAAAAGTAAAATCATTTGGCAAAGATTTAAAACGATCAACCAGCTTTTCCTTTGTGCCCATCTCGTTGTTTATTGTAATCAAATTCTACTTTGACAGATTAGAAAAAGTCCCCAAAAAAAGTCCAAAATATTTGTTTAATACATTAAAAAATAGTATTTTAGCATTTAATGGTCTTTGATAAAATACTCAACAGGCACTTGCGACAACAAAGGGACATCAATTACGCCTTTGAGAGGCAACAATATTTAAATCTGTCAAAGTAGAATTAATTAAAATGTAATTATGAAATATGAATAAAGTGAGAAAATGAAAAAAATTGGACTATTTAATGATAGTTTTCCTCCAATAATGGATGGAGTATCACTTACTACATATAATCATGCCTATTGGTTACAAAAAAAAATCAACAAGTTTGCGTAATTACTCCCAGATCACCACACTACATCGATAAAGAATCTTTTCCTGTTTACCGATATTCTTCTATTCCGGTATTCGGACGAAAACCGTATCGATTCGGTTTACCTGAAACAGATCTTTCATTTAGAACTAATCTGGATAAAATTTCTTTTGACTTGGTTCATGCTCATTGTCCTTTTAGTTCAGGTAACCTTGCTTTGCGAATTTCAAAACAGCAGAAAGTACCCTTAGTGGCAACTTTTCATTCTAAATATCGCGACGATTTTGAACATTCAGTTCATAATAAATTGTTGGCTAAATTGATGGTTAAAGAAGTAATCCGTTTCTTTGAAAAAGCAGACGAAGTATGGATCTCACAACCGTCAGTTGAAGAAACTATTCAAGAATATGGATTTAAAGGGAAAATAGAAATTGTACCACTTGGAAATGACTTCACATGTACTGAGCCCATAGAACCTATTAAGAAAAAAGCTAAAGAGGATTTACACTTACAAGCCAATGAAACCATTCTCCTTTTTGTGGGTCAACATATTTGGGAAAAGAACATCCGTCTAATAATTGAATCGTTGGCATTGATTAAAGATCTTCCATTTAAAATGTACTTTATTGGTGTTGGTTATGCAACGGATGATTTAAAACTCTTAGTTAACAAACTTGGGTTGACGGACAAAACAAAATTTGTTGGTTTAATAACTGAGCGTGACATCCTTAAAAAGTATTATGCCGCAGCAGATTTATTCTTGTTTCCGTCGACGTATGACACTTGGGCTATTGTAGTTCGTGAAGCAGCAGCATTAGGTACTCCATCAGTTATGGTGGAGGAGTCGACTGTTGCAAAAACAATTATTAACAATCAAAATGGGTTTTTAACGCACAATTCAACCGAATCATTCGCTTCTTGTTTAAGAAAATTAATTTCTGATCCTAAATTAATAAAGAAAGTAGGCATTAACGCATCAGAAAGCATTACTCGTTCATGGGAAAGTGTAACAGATGAGGTGTTAGACAGATATAATCACTTAATAAAAAGATTATGAGCACTATAACTGAGTCTACACTGAAAAGAAAATCAAATCTTTTTAAACCGTCTCAAATTTTCATACCAATTATAATTGGAATGATTGTTATAGCCTGGTTATTCCTATCGGAATTTGATCCTACGACTTTTAAAAATGTTGATTTCAATTTAAGTAGTGTCGGTTATATTCTCTTGGCATTTATGTTTATGTTCGGTCGTGATTTTGGAATGATTTGGCGATTTCGACTCATGGCTTGCAAAGATTTATCTTGGAGACAAGCATTTAATATCAATATTTTAAATGAATTTACTTCAGCTATAACACCTTCGGCAATTGGAGGTTCAAGTTTAGTTATTTTGTTTCTGAATAAAGAGGGAATCAGTGTCGGCCGGAGTACAGCCATCATGATTAGCAATCTTTTTTTGGATGAATTATTCTTCATAGTTATTTTTCCTGTTATTTTTCTTTTTGTGCCATTACACGATTTATTCAATGCATCTTCTGTAGTCACATCGACCATTGGAGTTGTTTTTTGGGGTATTTATGGCGTTTTATTTATTTGGACTACCATTTTATTTACCGGACTTTTTCGGCGCCCTGATTTAATTGCTAAACTTTTCTTGCTTTTATTCAAATTACCTTTTTTGCGAAGATGGCATGATAATATTGCATCATTTACTGAAACTATGATAAATGCATCCAAAGAAATCAGTCAAAAATCGATAGTTTTCTGGGCAAAAGCTTTTGCAACAACTGCTTTATCATGGTCATCACGTTTTCTAGTTGTAAATGCATTATTTCTAGCTTTTACCCCATTCAATAATCAACTGATTATTTTTGGTCGACAACTACTTTTGTGGATTGTTATGGTAGTGAGTCCAACACCTGGCGGAAGCGGGATTAGTGAATTTGCCTTTAAAGAATACTATAATGATATAGCTTTAGGTAGTGGTCCTATTTTAGTTATAACAGTCATTTGGAGGCTAATCAGTTATTATATATACCTTTTACTCGGGGCGATTATCATTCCTAAATGGATTAATAAATCTTTCAAAAAAAACAAACCCGTAGTCCCTGGCTTACAAAAATAATAGGGGTATTTCTTTCATTGAAAAAATGTTTGAATCATATTTTATTAGTTTTTCATTATAGATAATAAGTATATTACACCTTAAAGTAAACCTTTATCAATATTCATAATCAATTTTTCGTTATTGAATGAATAAAATGTGAATTGTGTAATTCTTTACAAAAATTATGTAACTAACAACTCTTTAAATAGATTTACATTTATAATCTTCAAAAAAAGAATTATTCAAAAAAAACAACATTATGAGTATAGGAAAAGTAGTATTAGGCGTAATAGCAGGAGCAGCCACCGGAGCATTGTTTGGAATTTTATACGCTCCTGAAAAAGGTATAATTACCCGCAGGTCAATTTGCCGTAAGGGTGAACGTGGTTTAGATGATTTGAAAGATAAATTCAATGAATTTATTGACACGATCACTGACCGGTTTGAGAAAGTAAAAGACGATGTAAATGACTTGGTTGATGAGATAAAAGATAAAGTCGAAAAAGATCAGAAAGATATAACTAATACAGAAAAGACGTGACGTATAAAAGCTCCACATTGCCCTTTTACGCCAAGGCCAGCATTTTCTTTGTTGGCCTGTCTGCCTTGTTAGCTATATTGTATGTAGCCCAGAGTATTATCCTTCCGCTGATTTTTTCCTTCATCATTGCTATCTTACTCAATCCCGTTGTCAATTTCTTTGTTCGTATAAGAATAAACAGAGTTGTAGCCATTATCATTACGATGCTTCTTACTATTATAATCATAGCTGCTTTTGGCGCATTTATTTATACCCAGGCAGTTAACTTCAGCGATTCATGGCCTCTGTTTGTAAAGAAATTCACAGTGATAGTCAATCAAACAATCAGTTACGCCTCCGGTTATTTGAATATCCAACCTCAAATTATCCATGCCTGGATTACTAAAACCGAACATGAACTCATTAATATTAATGGTTCTTCAATCGGGCAAACAATTGTAAGTGTGGGCAGTATAGTTACATCCATAGTCTTAATTCCGGTTTACACCTTTGTTATTCTATATTATAAACCGCTTTTAATTGAATTTAGCCACAGGCTTTTTAATGAAGAAAATCAAAGTCAGGTAGGTGTTATTGTAACCCAGACAAAATCAGTGGTACAGCACTATCTGGTAGGATTGATTATTGAAGCAATAATTGTTGGTTCACTCAATGCAGTAGGGCTTTTATTGCTGGGAATTCAATATGCCATTTTGCTTGGCGTGCTTGGTGCTTTGCTCAATATGATCCCCTATATTGGTGGACTTATAGCCATTGCCTTGTTTATGATGGTTGCCCTGGTTACTAAATCATCTCCCTGGTTTGCTCTTTACGTCCTGGGGGTTCATACATTCATTCAGATCATTGACAATGATTTTATTGTACCAAAGATCGTAGCTTCTAAAGTGAAAATCAATGCCTTTTTTTCCATACTGGTAGTCCTGGTGGGGGATGCTTTGTGGGGAATTCCCGGCATGTTTCTTTCCTTACCGTTGTTGGCCATTGTGAAGGTAATTTTTGATCATATAGAATCCATGAAACCATGGGGCTTTTTATTGGGTGATACTATGCCGCCCATACTAAAATTAAAGCCGATTTGGAAAAAAAATAAATAGTTGGTAATTGGTAAGTTCATATTCTGGTCTTGGTAGTTGCAGATATGTTTATTCGTTCAATAAATAATAAAAATGTATTTTCGCTCAAATCAAAGAACATCTTTGCACAGCCTAAAGACGATAGTTTTCAAAGTTTACCAAACCGCGCCAAATTTATAACGCCGGTTTCAATCCTTCCCATTTTACAACCCAGGATCCATCTGAGGGAAATCCGGGAGCATTCTGCGAAGGAGCACCATCCCATCCGGCCGCCATCAGTGCAACTGTATAAAGTAAACCGCCATTGCCGGGAAAATAAGGATAAGGTCCACCCCCATCCACCAAGCCATGTTCATCAAGTATGAATCCGGGGTAATCAAGTAAATAGCTGATAGCTTGGTCTCCATGTCCCAAACGGGCGGCACACATGGCCAGCATCGGGAAGTCCCATCCCCAGGTCCGGTTCAGTTGCCAGACATCATGTACTTTTTTCAAAGTACGTTCCATGGTTGCAGTGTCCACACCATCCCCTGGCAACCATCCATAGGCTCCGGTAAGAGCCGGGTGTTCAAAGTTATACCTTGTCCACATGGACTCCATATTTTCCCAGGAAATATAAAGACTGTCCCTAACCGGCAGAGGAGAAAGCTTTTGCAATACTTTATCGTATAACGTATCCGGTGGAAGGCCCAGCCTTTTCCGCCAGTTCTGGGCAATCTTCAGACCTGTTCTCCAGTAGCTCAGTTCAAAAGTCGGATTGATGGTCGTACGTGGATCGGCATTCTCCGAAACCACCTGCAAGGGATAGCCCAGAACGTACCTATCATTTTTACGGTCATAAAAAGAGTAAGTTGCCATGAAATCGGCTGTTGCCTTAACTATCGTTTCCCATTTCTCCAGCGTCTTGCGGTTCCGATGTGCTCTGTAATCGAGTTCGGCAAAGAATAAAGGATGAGGCTGTTGCCAGATCAGCAATGGGGTAATCTCGCAAGGCCATTCCCAATGGTCATGATCGCCAATAGTCTTGGGCCAGCGCACTCCTTTGTAACCCTGTTCCACCGCTTTTTTCCGGTAGAAATCCAGATTGTCGGCATAGATATGAAGACTTCTGTTCAGCAATGGCCATCTGTCCCATAAAGCGTAATGTGCCCCATGCCACCAATACATCTCAAAATGGAATTTACCGTTCCATCCATTGTTGACCAGACCGCTTTCCTGAGGAGGCAACGAACCGGCTTCGTTGACAGCCATCAGATACTGGGAAAGAACAATCCGTCGCTCCAACTCCATCCAGCGCTGATCCTTGCTTTCTGAAAGGTCAATGGCACCACCGCTTTTCCAAAAACTTTCCCAGTTGTTGATGCTCATTTGCTTTACTTGTGCAAAATAATCTAAAGTTGCCACCGTCCCTTTCTTGTCAAAATTGCACACAAAGCTGAACCCGTTTTCATCTTTATCCGGTGTCAGAATATAATAATGTGCTTCTCCTTTCTTGATAGTTCCTTTACCGTTCCATTTTAAACGAACCGTATATTGGGTGGAATCGAGTACACGATGGAAAGACGCCGTATTCCCCTTCACGTAGAGTTTCGTGCTGTGTTTCCCGGGGCTGTTCCAGTCCGATCCGTTTCCAAACTCAACCAATGAAGCATAAGGGAAAGCTATAGAGACAGCCAGTTTCCCATTAAGCGCACCGGAAGATGTTATATGGACGGCAATGCCATCTGAATTCGGATTGCCGATAGTTGTTACCGTATAATGTATGCCGTCCAGATCAAAGGTGCTTGTAGCAATTCCTGTCCAAAGATCCAGGTTTTGAACCGGATTTCTAATATCATTCAAACGGGCAGCGGTATCATCCGTTTTGGTAAGCACAAGTCCTATCCGCCCCAGATTGATGCGTTGTGGATTTTTAATCATCCAGTTTGTCAGTTCCCTTTGTTGTGGATTCTGGATATCATAGCGAACCATCCTTCCATGGGTATCCCATTTTTGGCCTTTAAAGTCATCAGGAGATTGTCCAGCCGGAAGTGGAAATTTATGCCAGCCCCAATAGGACATGGTCACCGCATTATTGGAAAAAGTCTGTAAACCGGTAATATCGAAACCGAAAGCGAACTCCCCGTTCCCAACCTGGGTTGGGCCTTTCAGGTTTCTGTCCTTAATCGTTATATTGTGGCGCGTAACCAGAGCTTTTCTATCAATCCCAGAATTTTGTTTTCCAAATGCACTACAAGCACACAACAAGCACACAACAAGCAACCATTCCCTTACTCCTGCCGAATAATGCAAAAATTTAGAATCATCATTTATTGTATCAGTCATCTTATTGGTTATTAGATATTAGAACAAATATAAATTTTTTATTTCAAAGATATTCACAATGACTAAAAAAACAATTATATTCGCATATTTATCGGTTATTTTTGTTATATTTATGCAACCTGAAAAAGCAAGTTGGTTTTCAAAAAAAAACACCAAGGTGAGTTACTCCAAACACCAAGGTGTTTTGGTCATAACACCAAGGTGTTTGATTAAAAACCATAAGGTGTTTTCTCTCAAAACATAAGGTGTTTCCTGTCGAACACCAAGGTGTTTTTTTTAGGTCTTTCCTGTTTTGTGAAAAAGGCCATTTCATCCTCTCAAATCCGTTTTTTGCCATTTTTACTTTTTATGCATAAGATTGCATTAAGAGGTCTAAATATATTGATGGCTTTGTGTTTTGCTGGTACACCTATATATATAGGTGTATGATTTTTGGGAAGTGAAAAAGCTCATCAAACTATCCTTGAATATTTATTATCGATTTGGCACAAGCGAAGATTTTTTTTGTAGTTTTGTGAAAATTATTTTTTCGAGAATAAAAACTGTAAACACTGCAAAAATCTACTATGAACATTAAACACAAAATGTTGTTGCTGGCAATGAGCTCTGTATTTTTGGTAGGATTAGGGTTGCAAGGATGCTCCGTTTTATCAAAGGGCAAAATTGATAATACCGCCAAAAGCGATACGACAAGAAGTATTGCATCCTACTTTACATTGGCCACAACATCAAAAAAGACACCAGACTCTAAAGGCTTCATTCAACGTTGGTTACTCTTGGAACCCATTAACAAGCCAAACCGTGGCAATACTGTTTTTACAGATAGCTACCTAAGAACAGCATTTTCAACCGAGTATTTTCCAGACCAGTTTACCGTACTTCCAAAAGACGGAGAAAAGGTAAAAGTTGGGACACAGGAACTAACCTGGCATGCATTGGATAGTAAAAGATTCAATGTTAAACTATTTCGTTTCGCTTATGGGTTAAAAAAAGAGATATACAGCGTTCTGTTTTGGACTGTAACCGTAGTCAACAGCCCCCAGGAAATGAAAGATGTCAGATTGGCAGTAGGGTCAAATTCAGCATCCATGTGGTGGCTAAATGGAAAGGAAGCCGTTTTGCTTTCCGGAGACAGACGCATGGTTGTAGATGATTGTGTTTCGCCCCGTATGACACTAAACAAAGGAAAGAATATACTCAGGGGAGCAGTAATCAATGGTCCCGGAATGAGTGATTTCTGTGTTCGTTTTCTGGATGAAAAAGGACAACCAATAAAAAATCTCACTATCAGTTGTGAATGAAAAAGGTAAATTAATTGGAGGTATTATGAAATTTAGAAATAATATATTGGGCGCAACAGCCCTGTTATCAGTGTGGTTTACCGGAACAGCAACAGCTCAGGTCGGAAAACCATTTATACACGATCCATCAACAATCATGGAATGTGGCGGAAAGTATTATACGTTTGGCACAGGTGGTGGTGGATTAATCTCTGAAGACGGTTGGATATGGGACAGTGGAGCAGTAAGACCTGGTGGAGGAGCTGCCCCGGATGCAGTAAAAATTGGTGACAGATACCTTGTAGTCTATGGTGCAACCGGCGGTGGTCTGGGAGGCGGACATAACGGAAGGATACTCACTATGTGGAACAAGACACTTGATCCAAAATCTCCCGATTTTAAATTTACAGATGCAGTCGTTGTCGCTTCAACCAACGGAAAGGAAGACTGTGACGCCATTGATCCCGGACTTCTTCTGGATCCAACCGATGGACGATTATGGCTGTCATACGGCACCTATTTTGGGTTCATTCGCATTGTAGAACTTGATCCGAAAACAGGAAAGCGTATAAAAGGAAATAAAGCTTTAGATATAGCAATTGATTGTGAAGCCACCGATTTGATGTATCATGATGGATGGTATTATCTTCTCGGCACACATGGAACTTGCTGCGATGGAGCAAATTCAACATATAATATTGTTGTTGGCCGTTCCAAAAAAGTAACAGGTCCTTACCTTGACAATATGGGCAGAGACATGTTGGAAGGTGGCGGAAAGATGGTCGTTGCTGCTGGCGGAAGAGTTACCGGACCTGGACACTTTGGACGTTTTATTATTGGCGACGGAATTGAAAAAATGTCTTGTCATTACGAAGCCGATTTAGATCAGGGTGGACGTAGCGTATTAGCCATCCGTCCTTTACTTTGGAAAAATGGATGGCCTGTTGCAGGAGATAATTTCAAAGAAGGAACTTATGAAATTGAATCCGAAAGACGAGGGTATGCCTTGGAATTATCAGTTGATTTTGTACGAATGGGTGGAGGAATGCGCGGATTTGGGCGCAATACGGATGAACCGGTAAAGCCTGCTCCATCCCAACAATTGGAAGATGTTATTAAAACCTGGCCTACCGGAAACATTGGTGTAAGAATAGGAGATTACTTATTCCGCCCACAGCAGAGATGGACAATTGCAGCAGTTCCTGAAGCGGGAGGATATCTTGGAGGCCCCTATTATAAAATAGTAATAGCTGGAACGGACCGGGCATTAGCTGCTACAGCAGAAGCAGAAGTAACAACGGTTCCTGCATTTACGGGTGCACCGGAACAATTATGGCGAATCGATCAATTGACGGATGGAACGTACAGAATAATGCCTAAAATCGTCCCAAATTCGAAAAAGAAGTTAGTGCTGGTGTCTTCCGGAGATAGCACACCTGCACTTGCAGCATTTGATATGAACAGTGACAATTCCAAATGGAATTTTAGAGCACACTAAAAATTGATTCTTTTTTAAAAAAGCTTTTTAAAAGAAGCTGTCTCTACATAAAAGTGAACCCCAAAAGTTTTTATCTAACTTTTGGGGTTCACTTTTATGGAAGCATTCCATATTTCAGTTACACATCGTCTAATAATACCCATAATTCATTTAATGTGTGAATATTGCAAAATATATACTAAATTGTGTAAATTCAGTATAGACTTTCCATCTACCTTTATTGTTAAAAAAGAATTTCACTTTAAAATAAGAAATTTGATTAATCTGATTTTCTTTTACCTAGTTATTTATTCAAACATAAAACAATCAAATGGGGAAAAAACTTTTTCTAAGCTTATTGCTTACAACTGTTGCTGTTGGTTATACCATGGCTCAAGACGCAATTTCATCAGTTCCTGTACAAGCAGTGGTTAGTACAACCATCGCAACTAATCAGGAAGTAGTAGCTATGGCACCGACTCAGGGAAACCTTGCTACAACTTCAACTTTATGCGAATTTACGCCAGTATCACATTGGTCTTTCGGCATTAAGGGAGGTACCAATTATTTTCGCGTAGCTCCGGGTGTTATATCCCAAAGTGATGAGTTTCATTTAATAGTTGGTGGAACATTGGAATATACTATCAATCCGCTTGTTGGTCTTGGCCTGGAATACATGTATAATCCCTATAATCACAATTTTCAACTTGATGCCACCCAAAGGGGAAAATTAGTAGGGCGTACACACGATGCCGTTATATATGCTTCGGTAAACCTTGCCAATCTTTTGATTCCTTACAGAACAGCTTTTTGGAGCAAAATAAACATCTATGGCGATGCCGGGGTAGGAGTGGGATTCTATCAATTTAAACTATCCGATCCAGCAGGCAATGTAATTGTGAATTCGCGTGATCTAGGTGATGGAGTACCTGAAACACCCATGGCCAAACTGGGTTTAAATCTTGAATATAATATAAGCAAAGTAATTGCTATAGGTGGTGAAGTTCAATATCGTTATTACGACAGGGCTAACCTGGGTGGTTATTATATGTCAAAAGGAAATAGTGATGCATTAACTGCAACCATTGGTCTCCGGTTCAAACTGGGGTCTACTGGTAGCAAACAGCATGTACGCGACTTAAACATGAGCGAATATTCTCCGAAACCGGCTCCAGTTATCATCGAAAAAATAATAAAAGACAACACGGTTGAAACACAAAACAGATTGAATGCCCTTGAAGCCAAAAATGACTCACTCAACGAAGAAATAAAAAAGATAAACAATGATTTAGCTTCTCATTCCGGTAATGGAGAAGATATCGACTCATCTATTCAGCATATTGGATTTGAATTTGATTCTGACAAACTCACCAAAGACTCATATCCAGCCCTGAATCAGATTGCCGTTTCGTTGAAAAACAAAGCTGTAAAAGTAAGATTGAGTGTAGCAGGATATACCGATTATATTGGAACTGAAGAATATAATCAAACGCTGTCTGTCAAACGGGCTAATTCGGTAAGAGCTTATTTGTTAACTCAGCATGCGCCTGCCTCAAGTATTACGATTATCGGTTATGGGGAAAAAGATCCTATTGCGACAAACAAGACATCCGAAGGTCGTCAAAAAAATCGTCGCGTAGAATTTCAAATTACAAAATAAAGTCATCTATTTCTATATAACAGGTGTTTTCCATGAATAGGGTTATTATTGCACTTAAACGGTTAATAACCTATTACTTTGGTTTTGCAACCGTAATGGCAAACATTCAGGGGGTATCTCGCAGGAGGTTCCCCCTTCTTTTACAATTTCTGCCATGAGATTAATTTATAGGACGGACTTTGCCGAAGCCAATAACAAACCCAATAATCCTGTTCTTTTGTGTTTTTTGATTCTATTTCTTCAATATCATTACTTTTTGATGACCAACAATATACAATCCATCAGAAAGAACGCTCATCGCTTCGCTCCGTTTTATTTGTGACCTAACTTTTATACCCATCATGTTGTACACATCAACTATCTCATTTTTATCAGTAGTATTGGT